>Ga0105356_10000363_pt1 | contig 42046 bp, 90 predicted proteins | sample GOMGulsemesocosm_3_FD_83502 | JGI IMG/M metagenome (GOLD analysis project Ga0105356, IMG submission 83502) | Methane-oxidizing microbial communities from mesocosms in the Gulf of Mexico - GOM9D Gulf of Mexico | ecosystem: Environmental > Aquatic > Marine > Cold seeps | place: Gulf of Mexico...
GTTGAGCGTATACTCAGCTAACGCAACACTCTCAGCAACTGATAGGACTCATTTAGATGTTGAATTCCAGTCACTAGTCGGCGGCTCTGGAGAGGCGACAAGATTAGCAAGCTCCACCGACTTCAATGGCATTAAATTGCTAGCGAATAATATCAGCGTGACAATTCAAGCAGGATGGAAATCGTCAGACACTTTAACCGTTACAGGGTTGGACGTAACCAATGCAGCACTTAACCCCATTACGAACATTTTAACTCAGGCATCATCTCAATCAATGCTAAGCGGAGGGTTAGACCTCAACATCGATATATTGATTGGCTTTAGAGCATCTCTAGGAGCGAGCACAAATCGATTGAGCCACACTATGTCAACATTGCAAGTGATGGTTGAAAAAACCACTGTAGCACGAGGTAGGATTGAATCAGCCAATTATGCAACAGAATCGACTAATTTAGCCAAGTCTCAGGTTTTGCAACAATCCGGTATGGCTATGCTGAGCGCCTCCCAAAAAAACAAACAAGAATTGCTTAAGATGCTGAAATAGTCATTGTGCTATTAAATAACCCCAACCATATGGGCTAATAAAATAATTCCACCTACTCTGACCTCGCCATTAGCGAGGTTTTTTCTTTTTAAACCTAACGATAAAACCTACTAAATATAACTTAGCCACCAACAAGAAATTGAGATGACATTTTAAAAATCCTGTTTCCAATCTTTTTAAAACATACCCTTTTGCATTCCCATCAAGTGACTTAAATATCAATAATCAGTAAGTGCCTCAACAGAAAGTCGCCCCATGGCTATAAAAGTCGATAGCTGAGTAATAACTCTTGCAATACTTTTTAAAATCATTAAAGTGTTACAAGTAAAACAGTTTTTGGTATGTAGATGGCCTTTTGGTTACTGGCATCGGTCTAGCGAAGACCTTTTAAAAAAAGCACAAATCAGGATAAACTAACCTCCTGAGCATACCACCTATATTTAGAGGTAGAAGTAAGTTTATGAGTAAAAAATATGCAGGCTCGTTTGTTGCCTGGAGAAAAACTAAAACCAAAGTAGGCGCTAGACGTACTAGATACCTCGTTGTTAATCATAACGTTTACTTAAAATAATTTTATTGAGAGAAGCATGACTAAAACACTACCCAAAACATACACTAAAGAATCGCTTATTAAAGCCATAAATTCTATTGTCAATCTTGAAGCAGTAGAGACCATGGACATCGTAAAGGCTTTAAATGAAGCGGCTATCATTTTATTCTTAATGCCCAGTCTCTCACAAACAACCACCAATACAATCAAAGATGCTTTGACTGATATACGCCAAGAAGGTCAGTTTTGTTATAGCGAACAGGACAAAGGTTAGTGGAGTCCAAAGATTACTCTGACTTCATAGAGAGTATTAGAGAAAGTTTATTACGCTCGTTCAAATTTGATATAGATATGTTAGATATATTAATAGATCTTGAATCATACTTTTATATTATGGATTATAAAGTACATTTACCAAACAAGATTAGAGAGACTGATATTGTTGAGACAGATGGAAATTTTGTAGCCCATATAGATTTAGGCGCGAAAGAAATGACCTTACTAACGAGAAATAACGAAACCTTATAGAAATATTGGAAACTTAATATGATCATATATCTACTTATAGGCTTTGTAGCTTTAGCATACTTATCCTGTGAAAGTCCTGATTTAGAGGCAACAGACGCAATGCTCGGCAAATATAACAATTAAAAATTATTGGAATAATTCGAATGAAGAACATTAAAACGAATATCAACAAAAATAAAATAACAATATTTTTTTATGGATTACTACTGTCTGTATTTGCAATTAAACCCCTCCTAATACCCCAATTGTTTTGGGTTGGTGGTTTTATATGGCTACCCGCTGCACTCATACCCATAATCTTTTTCTCCCAAGCGAATAAACTGTGGATTAAATTTCTCTCATCAATTCTCCCTTTTATATTAATCCCACTGTACCTATGGTTCATCACAACGCACAACAATTACACTGCGTTTATGGTTGGCTCGATTAATATAGGTATTATTACAGGACTGAGTGTCATTGCGATTGTTCTGACAATGAAATTTATACTACTCAAATACAAATCCCATGGATTGGAGACTCATAATGTCTAAAGAAGTAATGACACTTACTGTAGTTGGCCTGAATGCCTTCGCAGATGTAATATCGCATGCTGGTAAAGAATACAAAGTTCAAGGATGTAGCGTTAATGATGCGTTTGAAGAGTTAGATCGAGCAAGGTCACTTTTAAAAGATCTGGTTTTTAACTACCTTGATAATGATGTGCTAAATGCAATCGGGCTAAGCCATGAAGATTTATCAAATCTAGGTATGAGCTGTGAAGAAGACTTAGAACACAAGAAAATACCACAACGTAAAGAGTGGTACGGCCAATAATGAATAGCTATATGACAAGTGAAGAAATGGAAATTGAGAAGCAAGCTTGTTATGAAGCTATGCGTGAAGATGATAATAAAGAAGAGGCTAAACAAGCCAAGGTTCTTAAACGGATAAAAAAACGAGTTTCTGCAAATTGGTTCAACTCCATTATGGATTTTCTAGAAGATCAAGACTACATACATGACTTCTCTATAATCGAAAAACCCGTTGGACAGCGTCAAAAAGAAGACTACCGTTTTGCTCATTCCTATATCAATCAATATAGCAACGGCGGAATTTCCGGCGATGATTTTGCAGGGCAGGCTTGCTTACCTATCCGTGGTGGTTTGTACTTTAGCTTTCATTATAGTTGTTAAAAATAATCAAATTGGAATAAAATAATGAAGGTTGTTAAACGAGATATTGATGCTGTTGAAAATGCCATTGATCTTTATGAGACAAATATAGGTGGTGGTGATGAAAACCCATGTAACCACAGAATACTATCGGATTTAAAAAAACTACTAGTTAAAATGTATAAATCTGCTCTAAAAACCTAATAGGATTGGAATATGGAACCTACACATGCACTTTATGTAGTCGACAATTGGGACGGAGAGGGTGAACGTTACTGGGTCTTCGCTTATAAAAAAGAAAGTTTATTTCATTCTTGTGAAACCGACAAATTAATACTTGAGCATATTGGCGATGAAGTGATTAAAGAAGTCAAACTACCGTAGTATAAGTAACAAAAATCAAATAAATAACTACTGGTAGAGTTCGAAAAAGTGAGTGCTAAATACATAAAATATATTGGAAAATTAAAATGAATAAAACAATCACGATAAAAGAACTTCTATGTTGTGCCGTTTACTTAATATCTGGCCTCTTACTATCCATTTATTATGAAGTCCACTCAATAATGAGTGAGAGAGTATTATTCACAGGCGCAATATATGGCACCTTGCTATTTCTAATTTGTGCACTGTTTATCGCCACTTTTAGAAGCAACAAAAAAGATACGTTGTTAAATAAAATAACAGTAATACCAAACTCAGTAGATTAACAATTGGGATATCATGGACTTTAAAGACAAGCAACAAATTAAAATATCACCCGTCAATACGATGATTTACTTAATCATAGCAGTCGCACTATCTCAAGTGGTTATGCATCTTGACCAAGCTCGTGGGGCGGCATACATAATAGCCCCACTTGCACTCTGCACAATGTGGGCACGCGATTCAAATATAACATGGGAGGCGAGCCATAAATGGTTCACATATTATAGCTTATTCTTTTGCACATACGGGGTCGGCGGATTTTACTTTTTATCAACTGTAATCAGTATAGAAAAGGGTGACACCATTAATAGTGATGGAATAATATATACTTTGGCAAACCTAGTTGCCAACTAATAATCCCTCCATAATTCAAATGTTAGGGCAGGAATTAACATGAATATTATTACCGCAAGATATAAGTATTTTAAAAAATTCTGCGACTCTGTTGATAATGGTGAATGGTGAATGGAGAGGGAAGACAGAGGATAGCTCAAGCTATGCTATAAATGGTCAAAACACTGTCCACGTGCTTATAAATGATAAAACTGGACAGCAACTATGGATGACTAATGGCTTTTGTTCTTTTTGTGATTATAATTACAACAGACCGTATGAGTTAATGGATATTGACGTGTTCGGCATCTTTAAGTTGGCCGCTTGGTTCAAAGCAACCCCTATAATATTAAAAGCTCGAATTCACAATATTAAAATTCACCGCCTTAAAAGACAAAAGAAAACTAAAGATAGAATGAATATTGTTAAAGATGCTATTTTAAAGTGATTTGGTAAATCGCATTAATACGACTATGGAATTTTTAAAATGAATAAATCAGGCAATAGACTAGATGTATCAAAACACTTATCTGACTCTTTAATGGTCGCCACAGGTTGCTCTTGGCGAAGGATAATAGGACAGTCTGGTCGAAAAGTATGTGTTCCATGCAATCACCCTTCTGACAACCATCCTGATCTGGAAGGCAGCATGGAAGATCTAACGTTGTTATCAGCTGCACCGGAATTATATGAGTCGACTGCCATGCTGATAGATGCTTTAGAGTCTATATTACAAAACAAGTCCGTCAAATGTCTCGATGAAACGATTAAATTTGCAGAGATGGCTTTAGCTAAAGCGGAAAATAATTCTTAATAGTGGGGTCATCAATGAAAGACATTATATGCGATTGTTGCGGTAGCGGAGACACAAGTTCGAGCCTTGAGAAAATTGAACAATATGAGAAAAAGTTACTTGTAACACATTGCTACAGTTGTGACTTGTCGTTTTACAAAGAGCCTGATAAACCAGTTTCAAAAAAAATCAAATGCAGAAAACAAAGAAAGCAATTTACTGAACAGTCCGCTAAAGACTTTGCAGATAAAGTTAATTCTGCTTCTAGAACAGTTGAGAAATCACACAAATGAAAAAACTATCTCCATTTATTACAGCCGCCATTGCCGCATGGTTTATCTATATGTCTGTGGGAACAGGGATGTACACATACGAATTAGCAAAATTTTATGGAGAAGATTACAAGTTCTCTGTCCACGGCATAGCCCTTAATGGTCGAACAGGGTGGGGTAATCAGATCAACGTTACAGACATAGCTACTACCACCCCAGTCACTGGTGAGGGAACAGTCGAAGAATGGTGCCCAAATGTTACTTCTAAACGAGGTCATGTATCGATGGGATTTATTGGAGAAGAAGGCGAGTCGGTATGCTGTTGGGTTTCTGATTCCAACCAATGGTTAGTTCCATACAAGGACGTTGATAATCAAAGACACTATCTTTGCGGAGAGTGGCCTAATCTTGACTATGTAATACAACCAATCAAACAAAGTAAGCTTGCTATTTTAGATCAAAACTCAAAGCAATGATATTGGAATATTAAAATGAATAAATCATCAGGCGCAGCAAAACCCACACAACAGGATAAAACAATGTCTCTTAAAGGTTTAATCACTACATTGACACTTTCACTGATATTAATTGGCTTTCTGGTAAATTCAGTTGTGATGAGATTATTAGGAAATGTAGAAGGCAATGTTTATTACCCGATCTTTATTCTATCTTGCCTTTTGGCATTATCTCTATTGTTAGGTAAATGTATCGTAGAGGAACTAAACGATAATAGTAAACCTATATTGGAAACTTAAAATGAAAAATGATCTTGATTTGTGCAAATGGTTGCGCGACAACAGCAGTGGAGTATATCGTCCATCTGCCGAAGCTGCCTTACGAATAGAAACATTAAAAAACGCACTTGTTGATTTATTAAACGACACTCAATTCGGGAACGCTAATGAGCTAATAATCCAAAATGCTAGAGATGCTCTGAAAGAGCAAACAACCCAAGCTGACTCTTAAAACTAATATTGGAATATTCTTTATGCCTAAAGTAAAACCTCAAATAAGCAGTCGAAAACTTGAGTCATACAAAAGGGCTGAAGCTGTTGCCCAAGAGTTAAGGCGACAGATTGCAGGTAGAAGTAACAATATAGACATGAATGCACTTGCTGATTTTGTAATACATTGGATGAAATCCACAGGCAACATTAAATACCAAAAACCACAAAGACCTAAAATTAGACAGGAATCTTAAAGTGAATAAAAATGACACAGCTTTACACAATTTGATTTGCTCTTCCTTAAGAGGCCAACACATCAAAGAATTCTCAATAAATGAATTGCAAATATACACTCACAAAATAGGAATCGCGCTACATAATATTCCTCATTACCTAACATCGATGAAGGAATTACCTTTAACAGAATATCTTTACATCAATGAACTAGATCCTTCAGGAACAAATATAGAGTGGGGATACTGGTGCAAAGAATTTTCAGATACCATAAATCAAGTTCTCCCCGATTCTCCGGAGTATATTTTTTCTCAAGCTTAAAATCATTTGTTTTTTAAAACACTACATTAAGTGCTTGTAGTAAATGTATTTTCAAGTAATATAGTGAGCTGGATTTTTAAAAGACTGGCATGCTCTAATGAACGAACTCACTTTTAAAGTGTTCGACAAAGTATCAAAAAAAATATCCCCTCCATTTAGCGTATTTGGTGAGTTTACTCTTCTCGGCGCATGGTCTTCGTGGGTTGCACATGTGCGTGACGCTAGTGAAGTCAGTATCGGATTATCGTGTCTTGCTGATCTGGTTTTACTTCGCTCAACTGGGGTTAAAGATATTAATGGTGTAGAAATCTACGAAAAAGATATCGTTCATTGGGGACATATCAAAGGGTATGAAGAAAACTATCCACGTAAAGCCGTTGTCGAATTCTCGCCAGACTTAAGTTTTAAAACATTCAATCTAGGTGAGTGCGATCACACTTTCCGATTCGGCAACTTTACTTACAGAAGCACAGAAAATGCACTTGAGGTAATAGGCCATAGTCTTTCTAGCCCAGAGCTAGCTCTACAAGTCGATGATTATTCATAAAATTCAAAATTGGAACTTAATATGACTCTACCGTGCGAGCGCTATTCAGCAATACTACGAGCAGAATCTTTACTAGAAAAATTAGCTCTTAAACCAGAGCAATTTAGCCATGAGGAATTACGCAAAGAAGCTTATCGAGCATTAAAACATTTTCCCAGTGAAATGTATGTAGAAGATCTAGCTTTAGCCTCACCTGATATTCTTGAAAAGAACTAGGTAAAAAATCTAAATGAAAAACGATCCTATAAGAGAGTCTGTTCGTCATGCAGTTAGGCGCTTAAACGAGTTATATTTGCGCAACGACAGTGACATAGAAACAGTTGTGGATGAAATACTCCCTGTTGTTAAACAATCGAAAAATGAACAATGTTCGATTGTGGCAGACGCAATAATGCTACTCATATAGGAATATTTGAATTTTATGAATACTGATAAAATCCAACTAAAAGAAGGTCAAACATATAATGGGATTACACAGGAATATTTCAATACAGCCTTTTCAAAAAAAATTAAAGGCCGGAAAATGTATATTGAAAGAATTTTCACAAGACTAGGTTCTGATCAAAGATCCTTTACCTGTATATTCTTACCAAATACAAAAAGACAAAAACCGTTCGAACACACTTTTCTTGAGTTCGAACATCTTCAAATATTAATATTGGAGTAAAAATATGCCAAAAGTAATTTTGACTGCATTAGCATGTGCGACTGTCTCTATCCCGCTTATGTACTTAATAGCCTTAATTGACCCTATCAGAGAGTCAATATCACTTAGAACATATTCTATTTCATTCTTATCGCTTGTAGGGACATATCTACTCATTGTTCATTTCGTAAAAAAAGGTAAGTCTGAGCAATTAAGTCGAATGAGAAGTGACGGCCTCTCGGATGATGAAATTATAAGCATTGTAGGTGAAGCCGAGTATCAAGAAATGTGCAATTTTTAGTATTAAAAATATCAGGAAGAATTAAACATGAAAAGCAATAAACAATTACTCGGGATTATTGAAATATTAAAAGGTGCGTTGATTGATTCTAAAGATCTTGCTGAACTTGTTATCAAAGATGAAGATTCTACCATTATCGTTCGCGCAAAGGCTGAACACGTTTTATCAATCATCAATGAAAGCCAATCGGCCACTACGTTGGAATCTTAGGATGAATACAACATTTTTAAAAGGGCTCTTAACAATTTTTGTTGCGCTTATTGTACTCATCACAACTAAAACAGTGCAAGACTTGGTCGGAGTACCGCTTAACTTAAATTGGTCAACAATCCCAATGACTACTTCCGGTTTGTCAGTTTTTATAATAACGGGCATTAAATTTAAATTTGAGTCACCATCAACTTAGCCATATTGGAATTGTAAAATGAGAGAAGACAATAACAACCCTACAAATGATGTAAATTTCACTATATTTGATAATTACTTATCAGGAAAAAACATAGCAGATATTGCAGAAGAATTTAAAATCAAACCCAACAAAGTTAAAGAAATCATATGGTATGTAATGACAATGGTTGTGGCTCATTCAGGGTATTCCCTTGAAGCCCTAGGATTGAGACTAACATCGATAGAAGAAGTGTTGCGTAACAAAAGCACTATCAAACCGTATTTTGTTCGCATGGCTACCCACCCACAATAACTATTTGGAGACTTTATGGCTGATTTATCGGTAATAGACGGTGAAATCTTAGAAGCTGCAAGTATCGATTCAACTGTAAAAAGTTGCGTTGAATACTTAAAAAATGACGATTTACAATATCAAGGAATGCTTGAAATGATGGTTCTTGAATTACTTAGTGATAAACGTCTTTTGCAACGCGAACTAAGTAATAAAGTGAAACACGTCGCTTAATGAGAACATCGATGGCATTAACCAACTTATAACCATTTATATTTGCTAATAACGCGTAAAGGAATAAAATTTGAAAATGTATTTAAGGGGCACTTCTGGAATTAAAAATCCGGTAGATTTTGATGGAAACGAAATAAACGTAGGGGATGAGTTAACATTTGATTACCTAGATCCTTTTTTCGAAAAAGATGAAATGAGTGGGTATATTGATAAACCTATGTACAAAGTAAAGATGCACGCTAGCGGCGACGGAATGTTTGCCGATGGCATAAACCAAAAACTATATTTGCATGATTTTAGGTTTGAATTCTGCAAAATAATTAAAACAATATAACCTTTCATATTAACGAGCCGTAGCTTTTAGCGGTCACGTAGAATTGGTTTTTATATTTGCTCGTAATCTTAACCCAAAAAGGTATCCATATTGAAAATACAGTTAATTAACAAAGATGATGGGGTTGCTTTTCTTGACTATGAATCGCCTATCTCACCATGTAAAAATGAAGTCATTACCATCGAAATTAAAGGCAAAATAACGGTGGCAAAAGTAGACCAAGTAGAACATTTTGTTAGGGAAAACAGGATGGCAAGACAAAACGAATTAAACTACGTAGGTGTAACAGTAAAACCCATGGTTAATGCAATATAACCTTAAATTTAAACTGTTGCGTAACGAGCAAAGCAGTTAAAAACCTAGTATCAACAAAAATGATTAAAACAATCGAAGAATAGGCAACTTATGAGAACTACAATTAGCATAATAATACTCCTCACAACGCTTATAATGGGGTGCAGTGATACCCCTAAAGAAAAACTCAATGCTGAGATAGTGGCTTTACAATCTAATGTCATAGAGTGCTTTAAGCAAGGTTCAATACGAACCACTTTAAAAGCGGAGAACGGGCATGTCACACAATTATGCGGAGTGTATGGACAAATAGGGGACTCCCTCTCTGTTTTTTGGCAGGAAGGGAAAGGCATCACATTAAATTAAATAAATTGGAGAAAACTATGAAATTAAATAAATTATTTGAAGTTGGAGAAAAGATCGGCGGGTTCTGTAATGGGTATTTCGGGCGCGATGATTATGATAACAAAACATGTGTAATGGTCACTTCCAATTACGCGGTTTTTGTAGACAACAAAGGTTTTGCCACAGTAATCAATCAAGATGGTGGGATCAATGAGGATATGACCTCGGAGTGGAAATCAGAAGCTAGTTACGACTAAACACAACATTGGAATTTTAAAACATGAAAAAAACAAATGATAGCGCCATAGCCGAACTTACCAAAATGGGCTTGGATATGACACCAAAGGGAGCAGGGCACCATATAGGGAAGTTCTTCGAAAGAAAAGGCATAACTACGCCCAATGCCAGTCAAAAGATGGGCGTTTCACACGAAAGTCTTTTAAGCCTCATTAATGGCGAACCATTAAGTAAAAACATGGCAACTGAACTCGAAAAACACTATGAATTATCCCAAACACTTTTATTTAATTTAGAAGCTCAGTACCTAGCCTAAGTGAATATTGGAGTAATAATATGAATAGCAGCCCACCAACGTTAGATGAAATCTATAATAATCTCAAACAAGAACCCAAGCAGAATTACCAAAAACCTATTACAATTTTAGGCTTGGTCATTGTTTTTATAGCCGCAATTTTAGGGTTAACATTAGAACAGATATACATATCCCAATTAGTGTTCATCCCTGGGATCTTGTTAATACTTTTTGTCTCATATAAATCACTAGCTCATGACGGTAAAGAACGGTCAAGGAACTACAAATACTTAATAGGCTTGGTGGCGACACTTCAAGTCATCCTAGCAACCACTATTATTAATAAACATCTTTTAGGTTAGGTTGATTCTTAAAGTCACATTTGGTTGTTTTTTTAACCAAAAACTAATGTTTGGATACTTTCACTTGAAATAGTGTTTATTATCATTAATATATACACATATCAGGCATACCCGATAGTAAATCTAGTAGTGTATGGTCGTTTTTAAAATAGGAAAAATCATGAGTAACAAATTCAAACCAAACAATACTGACCCAGCTGTTGAATTTAAGCTTAAAGATTACACCACAATGATTGTAGGTCGATGGAGCCCAAAACATAATTGTTTCTACGTCCAAAAAGGAAGCGGCGACTATTGGACATATGGCTCATGGGGTGTTGAGTTTTTAAAGGTTTTTCATCTCAATATCACCCTAAAAGGTTGGGACGCTCAACGCTACATCAATTTCATTGGAGTAGCGGTAAAAGATGGCAACAGCGATTTCCTTCCTTTAGAATACCAACCAAGAACAATGAATGAACTCTTCGAGAAAAGACCTGGAACTTGGGGTCTTAGAGGAGATCCTGCCATGTGGTATATGTTGAAGGAATATTCCGGTACTACAGCGGTGCCAAAAACAAAAGAAGATCTATTGTACTTCTTAGAAGAAGCTTTCAGTTACACCCAAAGTTGTCCTCCAGATAATAAAGAAGAGCTAATGAAGAAGCACTCCGGCATGTCTCAAGGCACAATCTGCGAAGAATTCTGGAGGGAAAAAGGCTTTAATTTTATAGTTAAAAATTACGAGTCATTAAAATTAAAATTCCCTAATGCATTTAAATATAAAAATGCATTAAGTTAAAACACAAACACCCACTAACTCAAACTACTAACGGGATATTTAAATGAAACAACAGTTATATGTTTTTATAAAACGGAGCTATTATTTCTCCGTAGGCATATTCGACGCTTTTATAGGATGCTCATGGTTAATAGCACTAACTTTCGGATTGATGTGGCTAAATCAACAATAAATCACAATATTGGAAACTTATGATTAACAATAAAAGTAATGCAAAATACAATAGTGAGTTATTATTCCATCATCATGCGTACCAATTCTCCAACTCTCGTGCGGCTAAAGATTTTATAAAGTATTTAGAATGGCTACTACCATACCAGTGCGAAAACATAGAACTTCAATATAAAATCATTGATTGCAGTATCGAGTCTAATGGAGTGTGCTACATAGGATTAGGATACTTCCACTTTGATGAGAAAATAGGATATGCAACAAGAATCGATTTATCTATATCAACCACACCATCCTTTATGCCAGTTTATGGCGAAAGTTGCTTCAAAACACCTTTCTTCACAACCCAAGATCGCTGCCTAAGGTTACTCGATACAATTTCAAGAAGAAGTCTCATCAATCTAAAGTTAGCATACATCTAGAGCAATTTTAACCAAATTGGAAACTAGAATTTATGTATACAAATGAATATGAATCAGACCCAATAGATCTAGAATAGAGGAACAATATTATGATAAATAACAAATTGAAAGAGTGGTTTGGTTCAACGTACTCCAGTTTTCTAACCATCCCTATGGTATTCATTGCAGAAATGTCACAGGAGTGGCAAGAAAAATTAGCATGCCTTTTAATTGAATACGATCAAAGTCATTCCGGCCAACCTGAATTAGAACCGGAGGATAACTACATAGTTGGACGTTCAGAGTTGTGTTGTTTTAAAAAGGTTAAAGAGGATTTTCTATTTTCTGAAACTGGCTTCTGCGAGATCAGTTTCCATACGATGGACAGAGATGACGGGGAGTTAGAAGAGTATTGTGTGACTATTAACGGCAGCGGCAATGTACATCTTCAATTTTACAGTAAAAACGAGAAATTTTGCAGACTTAAGTTTAACGAACTACTAGGGCATGAAGTGCTAGATTATAAGATAATATTATCTCTTGGTTTCAAAACCCCATAATCAACATTAGAAAGTTAGGATGAATACAACATTTTAAAAAGGCTCTTAACAATTTATTGTAACCTTGTTATCATAATAAATAGTGCCCTCTAATTTACTGCCTCTAAAAGGACGAAATAAGTCATGATCGACTCAACTGCAATTGTTTCAGTACGCGAACAAATAGCGCGTCAATTACGTGCTGATATTATTAATGGTGTTTTAACTGAAAAAACGAAGCTAAAAGAACAAGAACTAGCCGCTCGTTTTAATGTTTCTCGCGGCCCAGTGCGTGATGTATTACTTCAGTTAGCTAAAGAAGGTTTACTCATTTCAAAAAATAACTGTGGCGTAATTGTGAACAGTGCACCAATAGCTGAGTTACAACCTTTAATGATAAGTTTACGTGTGGAAATTGAATCCCATGCGATAAAGATAACCATTAATAAGTTTACTGAAGAAGACTTTTCTCAACTTGATAAAATTTTGGCGACTATGACCAAAGCTTTTGAAGAAGAAAACTACTCACTAGTTACCGAAAGCGACATGGCATTTCATCGGTATATAGTAAACAAAGCTGGCGGCGACGATTTAGTTAATTTATGGCTACCTGTTATTTATCGTATGCGAATGAATTACAAGCGCATTAGTACACCTAAAGAGTGTTTTGAAGAGCATAATCAGCTACTCACCTATTTAAAAAATAAAGAACTAAAACTAGCTCTAGTCTCGCTTAAAGAAAACGTGAAATAACAATTCCCATACGATAGACAAAGATGACGGGGAGTTAAAAGAGTATTACGCTCCTTGGCTTCAAAACTGCACAATCAATATTGGGAAAATCAGAATGAATCAACTTAAAAATAACAACATCCCCGAAGGAATGATCCCCACACCTTTCTTTGAATGTAAAAAAAACTGGCAAAATGAGAATGAACTCGCGTTCGCTTATTTAAATAACTTTCCTGCCTCAAAAGGACATCTCCTCATACTTCCTAAACGGGTAGTTGTTTCCCCAACTGATTTAACTGACAATGAAATGTTATCGATTTTATCCTTAATGAAAGAAGAAAAGCAAAAGCTTAATGATAAAGGCATTCATGATATAACGTGGGGCTGGAACGATGGCGTACTGGCCGGACAAACGGTTGCACATGTTCACTTGCATTTAATTCCAAGAGTGCAAGGTGACGTAGAAAAAGCACGCGGTGGTATTTGCAATATATTCACTAAACTCGACAGTTATTATTCAGATAAATAATCGGCAAATCATCACTTAACGGGCATTAGAAATTTAAAATGAACAAAGATATTACTCAAGCATTAAATGCTGAAATTAAATATCTCAGTAACTCTCTATCATCAAACACCCATAGGCTATTACTTGAGCAGTTTTCTGAGGTTCTACATGATTCCTATGGGGTCATTGAAAGAACTACGTCCGGTAATATATACGCACTGATTTATAATCATAATGGTGATTTTATAGAAGATATAACTTTTGACGTTAGTGAATTTCCAAAGGCGGATACGGAATTAGCTAGTGTTGGAGCAGTATTCTATTGGATTGTTGGGTATATAGGAGTAGGGAAAGAAAGGATTGGCGCTTCTGAGTTTCGCATAAGACGACTAAAGAAAAATAACAGTATGGGGAACATAAAATGATTACAAAATTACAATTAGCCATGGGGGTTTTAGGCCTTTTGTTTTTCGGCACCTTGTCAACCACACTACACATCACAGGTATAATACCTTTTGATATCGCGCTATTGCTTATTCTTATAGGTGTAGCTATATTTTTCGGCACTCTGATTCATACGTTAGTAAATAGAAATGCCCTAGAGTCAGCACCACAATTCTACGAACCTGATATTTAACGATATACGCGAATTTTAAATTGAAGATGTTTTAGTTGCAATACCTTTTAAAATCATTAATGTCTTACTAAATATTATCGAATTAGTAGAAATTATGAAAGATCCTTTAGTTCCATTAAATGAATCATTCAATATATCGTTGCCTTGCATTCGGATAGAAAACACCAAAGGCAATTTAGTAGTGTATCTAAATGATGTTGCACTTGGGAATTATGGTCTTGATAGTGAGATAGCCTATCTATCGGATATACAGAGCAAAGTATTCGAATATATAACCGACAGTTTACTTACTTTTAATAAACCCCAAAAAAAAGTTAGCACGCCAAAGATATCCAGTAAATATAAAGTTGGAGACCTAGTAGAACACCCTACCTTCGGTATTGGTAAGGTTAAGGACATCCCTGGTTGTGATGTTAATCTAGTGACAATCTGCTCTGTTGATTTCGTCGGAATAGGGGAGAAGACCCTTTCATTAAGACATGATCAATTAACCTTAAAAAACTAACCTCCAAAACCCGTATTGCACATTAGATTACTTTAAAAAGACAAAATAAGAGAGAATACTTTGATATCAAAAAAAATAAGAGAATTTTTTGCATCCCTAATGGAAGCAAAAGAAAAAGATACACCTGTCATCTATAACAGAGAAACCGAGACCTATTCTGGGGTTTTTACAGCTAAAGTAGTAGATAAATTCATTAACGAAGGAGCTCTAGAACTGGTGAGCAATGAACAGGGTGTCACAACCATAATACTAAATGGACGTGATGATTTCCTAAGTAGCTTTTCCGCAGGCGCTAATGAGGCCAGCTTAGGCAGAGACCAGTATTATGCTGATTACAATGCGAACCCATTTGCATTTTCTGTAGGCTTTGAAACCTTTTTGACAATCAAGAAAAAGAAGATGCTTTCAGTCGATTATGTATGCCACGGGATAGAAATTGATGGCAAAACACATTACCAATAAATAAAGTACCAGCTTTTAAATTTTAAATGCTTGCTCTGTTTTAAAAATTCATTAGTATAGCAATAATGATTTTTTAAAATGACATCTTTCATGAAACCTAAAACTAAAGCTCAGATTGAAAAAGCAAGAAAAAAACAAATCGAGTCCCAAAAGCGCTCTCAGGCTTAAGCAAGAGAAAAACAAATTGCTAAAATGCAATCTCCTGAATTTAAAAACGAACAATACGCCAAAACCGCTGCATCCATGGAAAAACAAAGAGCGAAACAGTTAACTCCTGAATACCAAGAAAAAATCAGAGAACAGCAAGCAGCATCACTCCAAAGGCAAATTAAAAAGCAAAACTCTCCAGATGCACAAGCTAAAAAGAAAGCAGCACAAGAAAAACAGTTTACTAAAAACAAGAACTCAAGCAACATAATTAAAATAACCGCACTTAAGCCTGGGAAACCACTTAAACAAAAGAAAGCATTAAAAAGAACGAGCATGACAGGCCGCAATAAGAAGACTTATGAGATTGAGCTTCATAATAAATTAGCCAGTATAGGGTGTATTTGCTGTATTAACCTCGGCCTAACTACAGCATTTGAAAGTGCTACTTATGTGTCCATACATCATACAAATGGTCGAACCAAAAAAGAAGCTCATGAAGAGGCCTTACCATTGTGTGCCGGACATCATGACACACCACTCCCGACTAAAGCAGATAGAGAAGAAAACCCTACAATTTTTCCAATCCATGCCAAAGGGAAAGAAGGCGGGAAAGCAAAGTGGGAGAAACAGAATGGAACACAAGAACAATTAGTTCTTCAGTGTTGGGATTTGATTGGATATATACCGAAACTTTCCAAATTACTTGAAATCCAAATCACACTTAAAACAGGATGATATATTTAAAACAACCCATATTCAGATATTTAGAGTTTTAAAAACAAATATATCTCTTGCGTTTATTTTAAAAACTCGTAAAGTATAAAATGTATCTATCACTAATTGTAAGGATTTGCCTTCCTGATTTGATAGAGAAGAAGCTTTATACTCATTCTTAATGGGCAGGCAGTTTAATTAAAACGCCATGCTAGAAACCGATGGAATCTATTCATACCTCTAAGGTGATGAATGGTGCGCAATATCCATCACCACAAACATATCAAATGACGTTATTAAGCGCATTTAAGGTACATAAATTAATTTTAAAAAGGATATTATATGAAATTTTTATTAACAATATTAGCATTACTGATCACAACGCCTGCAAATGCAGGAATGTTAACTTTTGGCGACTGGGAGAGTGACGGCTCTGTTATTTCCTATAATGGGGATAATGAAACACTTTCATCAATTGAGTGGCTAAGTTGGGCGGAGACTGACGGTCTTTCAATTTACGATGTCGAAAATTCATCACTCGTGTCAGAACACGGATGGTCTGTTGCGACATCAGACGTCATAAGTCTTGCGTTCAATGACTTTTTTGAAACAAGTGCGTTTGATACAGATGACGGAAAAGCTAAACGCTTAACTACTGTTGACAACACAACCATAAGCTTTGCAAGTATTTTTGGAACCACTTTTTTCGATGATTCTTTTGTAAATGATCTAACAGTCAGTGCAGCTTGGTCATATGATGCTACAGGTGAAAATCTTTACGCAGCAAATGTAAGCAGTGAATACCAAGTTTTTAGCAACACCCGATTCAATGAAGCCAACGTATATGTAAGGGATTATACGAATCGATTTGATGGATTCCAATCATTCTCTCATCAAATGGGAGTCGCACTGATTCGCGGTGCTGCACCTGGTGAGCCTACTTTGCCTGGAGACCCTGTAGTCCAAGTAAGCGAACCACAGAGTTTAGGGATGTTTGCTATGCTTTGTTTTGGAGTATTTATGACCAGAACAAAACGAGTATAAACCTAATAAATCCACTAAAGCGTCTATTGACGCTTTTTTTATTAGAAATCCCAAGATTAAAATATAATGAGCCTCTGTATTATTCATATAACCACACCATAAATTACGGCATATAAAAACAACCGAAAGAATTGGTGACCTGCTCATACTAACGCCATACTCTACTTCTCGATGTAGTAAAAATAGTTAGTGAAATCTTGCAGCAATACCATTAATAGTTAAGAATTAACTTGTGTCGAGTGATATAGTTCACGATGAATAATGCTAATGAGGAGTTCAACCAAAGCCCCATTATTTCTCTCAAGCATTACAAGAAGCCAATAAATAATAATGAGTACAAAATGATCCGACAATCTTTAACACTATTCGCAGCAGCAATTTTTACTGCTACTTTACTAGCAATTGTAATTGTGGGCTTTAAAAAAGATGCCACCATTGAAAATGTTATGATGGAAAGGAATTCCCAACTAAAAATATGGGCAGAAGATAGTTCTTTTAAAAAGAAACAAATGCATCTTTACAAATCTATTTGCGATGAAGCAGATATTATCATCAAAAATGAAGTCATCAAATTACCACTAGGAATAATAAATTGCATATACGAGAATGGTTTAGTGGATTTACTACCCGCACTACAACAAGCAAATGAGAGTGTGAAAATCCCTAATATTTTAAAAACCTTAAGCTAAATCGTGACAAAAAGACTTGAGCCACATTTAACTCGAAGACAATTAACATTGGAAACCTAAAGTATGAGTAAAAGTTCACACGAGATAATAGCCGACGCAGATATGGAATTCCATGACAAGCATGGAGTAATGCCAGGCGAGGAAAACAGAAGGAAAAACAAAGCAAAAGAACTTGCGACACTTGCTATTGAATGCACTTTAAAGCTAGATACTATTCTTGACGCTTTCGAAACTATGGAAACTGAAAACGATTATCTTCATTGCTGCGATATTCACACAGTTGTTCAGAATTATATAAAAGATAATAAACACAACAAAGAAAATGAAAAAGTATCACTGGAAAAACTATCAAGAAACATGTTTGACAATTTGTTCCGCTTTGAACGTGATAATCCTTAACCCAACTCAATTGGATAACAAAATATAATGCCTATCTCACTAAGCGAATGGGAAGCGATTTTTGAATTGTTTGTCATAAACAATATGAAATTCGATGCGGCTCATGATCTAGAACACATAAAAAGGGTTGTTTCTAACGCCAAGGATATTTGTATAAAAGAGGGTGGTGAACTAGCTATTGTCCTTCCAGCAGCATGGCTACACGATTGTATCAATGTACCAAAAACATCTGAACTGCGTGCACAAGGTTCTAAGTTAAGTGCAGATAAGGCGATTGAATATCTCAAAGAGATCTCTTACCCACAGGAGTTTTTGGGAGACATCCACCACGCCGTTCATGCGCATAGCTTTTCTGCAAACATTGAGACAAATACACTTGAGGCCAGAATAGTACAAGACGCGGACAGAATTGATGCATTAGGAGCATTAGGATTAGCTAGATGCCTAATGTACAGCGCAAGCAAGAATCGCCCGTTATATGACAGTTCAGACCCTTTTGCTTCTAAAAGAGAGTTAGATGAGGACAAGTTTGCTATTGATCATTTTTATACGAAGTTGTTAAAACTACCAAACTCAACAAAGACAGAACATGGTAAGCGTTTAGCGAACAAACGTTGTGAATTCCTTCTGGTTTTCCTTAAAACCTTAAAAGAAGAAATTAAATAATACATAATTCTTTTTTTTAAACAGTAGGATATAAAATGAAAGATCTACAAAGCATAGCTAGACATGCCATAAGCTTGATTGATTTAACCAGCCTTACAGGTAAAGAAAATACGACGGATATTATTAATCTTTGCCAACAAGCAAAATCCTTAGAGGGCAATGTCGCTGCTATTTGTATTTATCCTCAGCATATAATCACCGCTAAGAAACAACTCACAGCCCAAGATTCAACAAGCATCAGAATTGCAACCGTAACCAACTTCCCCAAAGGGCAACAAAGCATTGAACTTGTCTTGCAAGAAACAGAATCCGCAATAGCGCTTGGCGCAGATGAAATTGATTTAGTTTTTCCTTATCGTTCGTTAATTGACGGTAATAAAAAAATAGGATTTGACATGGTCAAAGCTTGCAAGAAGATATGTGGAGCGGACATAACCCTCAAAGTTATTATTGAAACAGGCAAATTAAAAACTGAAGATCTAATCAATATAGCCAGTGAAATTTGCATCAAGGCCGGAGCCGACTTTATAAAAACCTCGACTGGTACGGTTGAGGTTAACGCCACTTTAAAGTCAGCAGAAATAATACTAAAAACTATTAAAAGACTTGATAAAAAGGTGGGCTTTAAAGTCTCTGGAGGGGTTAAATCAACTTTAGACGCGCAATCATACATTCTACTCGCAACAGAAATTTTTGATAAAGATTGGGTGAACATTGAAAACTTCAGATTTGGGGCAAGCAGCTTACTTGCAAAATTATTAAACTCACTCGGCCATTATTCTTCCACTGAAAGTAAGCAATCAGGTTATTAATAGCCAGGTGAAAATTTTAAAATGACAAAAAAGACAATAAGCAAACTCAAAGAATATTCGAACAGGGAAGAGATATCTCCAGAACTCAAAGAATTACTTTTAGAAGCAGTCACAACAATTAAAAATCAAAACAGCAAAAAGATTAACCCCAACAATATAACCAAGATGATGGCTGGGTTCTCTAAAGATAATGACTCCACGATTACAACCATTGAAAAGATGGATGTTAATTGTCAGAAAGTCGAGTTTCTAAGAGATAAACTTTATGAGTTTGATGAACTCTACGTATGCATAGGCGATGAGCTAGGCGGATATTGGATGGTAGGTCACGGTGAAATAGAAATAGCTTTGCTAGACAATAATGACAATGAATTGGTGCGACTCTAATACTCATTAAGTATTGCACCAAACAAAAAAATCATTAAAGTATTAACAATAATTGCTTAATTAGAAGTTCATAATGATAAAAGCACTAACTATATCAAAAATATCTTCAATGATACCAAAAAAGTTCAAATACTTTATAGCACTTGTTGAAGAAGACGCCGAACTCATAGAAGTTGTTCTCAGAAATGGCTTTTATAATTCAGACGCAGAAACAGTCTGGGTGTTCTCAAAAGAAAGATATGAGCGTTCTGAATATACATTAAACCAAATTAAAGAGGATCTAATTTGTTGGTTAGATTCAGTGAAACCTATAGAGGTTTAAAATGACAACAGAAGGAATAATCTACCACTTACAGTTAACATTAATGGCGAAACTAAATTTAGAAACCTGACGACTACATCAAAACAAAAAGGAAGCTATAATGAGCAATCAATTATTGAATAAAATCCTACTTGAATACTTTGCACCACCGTTGGACTTACCTCCAGATAGTGATGCTAGCAGAGAGCGTTTTCACAACCTCATGCTCGACGTACAAACCTCTTTTGAAAAAGACAAAATAATTAGTCTTTCAAGAGTTATAAATGAAACTGATATGTCAAACTTGCGTTCTGATCAGATAATAATTATTAACGTCAATGAACTTAGAGATAAGACTCCAAGAACATTATTATATGGCTATACGTGCAATAGAGATACCTGGCACGTTTACCTAGATAAGAATGAACAAATTAATTTAGCGGTTTATGAAGGTTCTAGAACAGGCAATTACATTTCTCACTCTACAAAAATGAAGTTTGAAGCGCACTCACTCATTCCAAATAAAAGAGTTTACCCAGCAGCCTGCGATCTGGAGTTTTGTGAATTATTAAAGAGTAAGGGCATTGAAATACCGTATACAACATATCAAAAACGAGAGACTAAACAATTTCATGGTTACTTAATAGAAGATCTAATTCACCCATAGAGGTAAAGAGTTTAAAACTTAGCCGCAGCACCTTAAAGTTACCATCAAAAAGGATAATAAAATTATGGAAACAGTAAAAGAAGTTGAGTGGTGTGCCACCTGGGATTGTCCCGCTTGCAAACAATCAACTGATCAGATCTTGGATCATAAATCCATAGAAGAATGGGATGGTGCTATTATAAAAGTCACTTGCCACCATGACGTTGATAATGGCGATCATGAATCACCAATCTGTAAACGCGAATATTTCGTGGATTTACGGGGTTAATGACCCACAGTCAACTAAAAACCAGACGGAATGTAGGCCAAAATATTAAAATGAACAAATCTAAAACTACTAAATTAGAGCGGTATAATTCTTTCATGGAAAACACATTCCCACAATCCCTAGAAGGGCAGTTGGGTAAATGTGTTAGATTTACAAAAATAATGAAAGAAGAATTCCAAGAATTAAGGCTAGTGCAGGGTTACGTTAGCTCCCCTGATAATGTCGACAACAATCCCTACGTTAAACACAATAAACAATATACCCATGTTTGGTTAGTTGACAGTTCGAACACAATAATTGATCCCACAGTCATCCAGTACACGCTATTGGGTGAACTACATTATCAAGAATTCGAAGGGGAATACAAGGGCAATTGTATGGAGTGTGGCGTTATTAAATATTCATACTCCCCAACATGTAAAGATTTAGAATGTATAAGAAATTTTTCGCAGGAACAATACTGATTAAAATTACGCGTTACCATCAGTAAGTTCAATCCGGAGTTAACATGAGCAAAGAAATTAACGTCAAGATAACGAATGGTGAAATTATTATTCAAGGAGAAGATTCCCTAGTCAATGCCGCTCAAAAAATAGTAGATGCTTTAGATGCCGCTGGAATAGTTTGCAGCTGGATCAGAGTAGAAGACATTGAAAGTAAAGCCGTCGTCGAAGTGTAATTAAATTAGAGAATCTAAATAATGAAAATTAATTCAAGCAAGATATCACCGTTACAAATAAAAATATTTTCAAACCGAAATGTGAATGATAATGAACTAGAGACTAAAATTTCCGATTGGTTAGTTTCAAAATCTAATATTTCAATTGAAAATGTAATACAAACCCAAAGTGGCAATTCAAACATGCTCACAATCACATTCCTTTTCAAAGACAATAGTTAGGGTGGGGGAAATAAGTTGCAAACTAAATTCATTAACTACGGCTTAGATTTATTAGAAGTCCCTCGCGAGCACAACTATGTTGCTACCAATAAAGAAGGATTCATTTACAGCTTCCTATGGTGTCCGGTTTGGTCTGCCTTTAGTCCTACTGGTTGGGCACAAGGCGGTAAACATAAACTCTTAAAATACGCACCGAGAAGATCCGCATTTGACTGGAAACAATCCCTGTGTAATATAAGCGACTTTAAAGAAGCGGCTAAAATTGCGCGATAAATCATTAGCTTTGACAACAAATACAACCAAAAACATTTTAAAAATATTAAAAAGTGATACACTAAATTTACCTATAGTCATTTTCATAATCCCATTATATATGGTGAGCTTAGTTATTACAGGAATGTTAGTATTTTTGAGTCATTAAAAAGTTAATATTGGATACTCCATGATTGAAAACGAATACGATCCGAAAGCCCTAAAACGATACATAGAAGCCATGCAAAGGGCTAATGTCGTAATTATAGGCATTGAATTCATCCAAAACATCTATACTAAAACTCGTCTCAGTCCTGAGAAGTTTCTAGATAATGTAATAATGTTTGGCAGGATGTATGGTATACACCTTTACCAACATCCCACACTATTCAAAACATCCTTCTTTCAAAGTGAACTAGAGAAAGAGGGACTTCTTTATTGGTTTATAGAAAAACTTTTTCTAGGAATAAATACGACTCCTTGCAGTACGCTAACTATACAAGAGAACTTCTAAAAATCTATGAAAATAAAATACATAGCGGAACGTTGTGAAAATGCTTTCGGTGGAGAAAAACAACTTGAATCTCATGAATTTACTGAGGTAACTAAAGCAATTGAATTTTGCGACTCAAAAACTACAGGCTCTATGAGTTGGTGGCAAATTAAAGTGGAGTGGGACAAGTAATATGAGTAAATATGGAAAGACCGAAGGGCATCATTGCTGGTGGCTCACTAAAGATGGAAAATCACTAGCTAACTTTGACGATGAAAAAGAAGTTGATGCAATTATTGAACTTCAAGAAACTATTGATGATGCAGTCACTAGTTCATTCGGCGACGGTTGGTATGATGGCTTCCTTGAAGCGAAAAAGCTCGATAAAGATGATGAATATTACTTGCATGACATTAATGAAGATGAAGTAAGATGTATGTCAGAACATGCTGAATCAAAACATGCTAAACTTAAAACTAAGCAATGCAACCATGGATAAATCACCAAGGCCAGTTAACTTACATAATCTACCAAGCAATAAGGCCGAAGCACCACCAATATGCAAGCCAAAGCTTAAAACCCAACAAGAAGACTTAGGGCTCAACACAATTATTTCCCCATTTGTTCTTCTCTCGAAAGAAGAGTTAGATCAAATGGAAGAGGTAGAGCTGTGAAACTCCAGATGATTACACGTTAGACAAACGCCTATGGGCATCTTTGCGTTATAGCTCAACTTTAAAAGCAAAAGGTAGGAAAAAATGAATAGTATTAAAACAATAATTCAAATTCATCAAGGCCTTTGGAAGTTTGATAGTCTGCATCAAAATATCTATGGGCAATACCATCCGGATCACATGTATAAGGATGTTGAAGATCAGCGATTTTACATTATTACTCGTTTTAGTTTTGGCAAAGCAGATCTGGAATTCAACCCTGGCTATTCCTTCTACGACATAAAAGATCATTTAGGAAGGTCGCGAGATGATACAGAAGCTTTTTCAATGCTAGGCAAACTAGTTATCCACTACCTTGGAGTATTGCCGAGAATATTATTCTTAACTAGAACCAATAGAATGATTTCCTTTCGTTTGAAATTATCAAAAATGAAAACATTAAAAAGAAAAGAGCTATTACACACAAAGGCAAAACAAAAGATCATAAAATCAGCCCTTAGAACTAACTAAGCTGAATGATAAAGTTTGTGTTGTATTGAATAGTACATTGCAAAATAATGAATTATCATTAATGTAACATCAATGTTTTCAAAAGTTATAGAGCAATATATGCCATTTAAAGGTACACGGTCAGGCCAAGAAACTCATATTAGAAATAGATTCCTAGCTGAGCTACTTACATCATGTAGCGCAACTATCAACATGAATATAGAAATAGGCGGCGGTTTCTCAGTTTCAGATATTATGAATAATTTAGATACTGCGGGAGAAATAACTGGGTTCTCTGGCGTTTATATTGACCTAGGCGGTTCTATGCCAGCATTTCGAGCTATGGCCGCAAAAACAAAACTCAGCCCTTTAAGAAGTGCAACTTTTGCAATAAAAAAATACGGCTTGCAAAATTCCTGGATGAAAGCAATTAAAGAGAGAGCTCTTTTTGTAGGGTACAAAGGACATATTCCAGATTTGCCGCATCCTCCAATCGAAACAATTGAGCGTTATTGTAAATTAAAAAAAGGAACTGCCTGGATGGAAGACAAGAAGATTTCCCAGATGCTAATTATTGCATCAACAGAAAAACGAACAGACACCTAATAGCTATAACAATTTAAATTAAATGCTTGTAGTAATTATGATTTTACGTAATATATCCTGTTAAAAACACAAAAAAAACCTTACAAGGAATTAATCATGCTTGGGATCTGCTATTACTATTATAAAGAATGGAAACATGTCGTTCTATTTAATGACGAAGTAGAAACCGCTTGGTTTATAGGGATATTAGAGTGCATCCTTTATGTGCCAATCCTTTTTTCTTGGCTACTAATCAATAACACGTAATTTATCTTGGATTAAGAATGAAACACATGATTTTCAAAGGTAAAACAGCTCAATTCCCTCGAATCATATATGAGACAAAGGCAATATGTGACGAAGTAGTAAAATATTTACTAGAAACAGATTCAACCATGTACAAAGGTATATCTGCTCAGCCTTATGTTAAGCAAATAAATTAAGATAAAAACAAGAAACAATCCTTATAACGCAAAATATTAGGCAGGAAGTATGGACTTTATCGACCACAAACAAGACTTACCACTAAAAGTAAATGATAGTGTTTACATTTTCGATGACGGAAAAATACAAAGAGCTGCGAAAGGCAAAGTAATCAGTATTCTCAATGAAAGCGCTTTAGTTGTTGAATTTAAACCCTGGGGTTACGGCGATGATGTCATACCACAAGCTCTTGTTTTTAATCTTGATGGAAATGAATACGTCACCGATGTTACTGAAATAGAATTCACAGACAAATCAAAAAGCAAGATATCAAATTTGGACGAGATGCATGTTTTAAAAACAAGTTTCTCTGCCCCTGAGCATGTCTGGAAAGAACGCATTGCCAACCTTTAGATAAAAGCTACTTCACATAAAAAGAGTAATATTAAAATGACAATATTATTAAAATTCGTTATTTTTGTTTCATGTATGTCCGGATCATTTTTTTATTAGATAAAGCCAACCCAAATCCACCCAAACTTTTTGGAAACCGACATTAGGGGCTCTTTTGTGTGTAGTATCCGGTGTTTTTTCGCTATTCTACCTTGAACATATAACTTGAGAACTATTTTGAAAATCAATAAAAAACAACTATTTCAGTGGGAACCTTTCTCTTATATTTGCGAGGGGTTTAATGGTGAAACAAAGGAGATAGGAGGGTTCTTTCCTATCGATGTTAGAAAAAAATGTCCATTTAACATCTTAAAAATTCGTGGCCCAATCATTACAAACTTTAAAAGTTGGGTAATGTTTCAGATCGTCAATAAAGGTAAATAACCAGAGAACATATAAAATGGCTAAACAAATCGAAGTATCTACAACTTGTGAAGATTGCACTACAGAATTTAAAGTTATTGAATTTGAGGGCGTACCCCCACAACCTAAATGCTGCCACTGTTTACGGAGTTTTGAAGAATCGTTAATTAATGCAACTGAATACAGTTAAGCCAAGGTTTTTATTCTTGGCTTGCTAGTGTAGTATAACTAACAACCAGAAAACAGGATGCCATAATGACCGGACACAACTTTAAAAGAACTATGGTTGATGAATATTCTCTCGACATCCCAAAGCAAACCATAGAAACTCTTCAACGAGCAGAAATAAAGCATATTCCGGAACACTTAATACATATAATTCAAAATGAAGTAGAACCTCACAGGTGCTACCACAACGCTTACTTCACATTACTATCTCTGAATGGTCTAACCAAACAACCCCTAAAGTACGTGCTTGGGTATATTTTTTCAGCAAATAAAACATACCTCGCACATGCTTGGATTAAAGTAGGTAAAATTCATTTTGACCCAACACGAGAGCTTCAAAGCGCTAACTTAGATATTCCATATTATATCTATAAAGAATATAACCTAAAGCAATTAAAAAAATTCGTAGAGAACACCGGATATGCGCCCGACTTTAAAACAGTAGATAACTATCCACCCTAGGATGATTGGTTTTCCATAAACCCATAAAGTAAACGTTGCATTATTTTTAAAATCTCGTAAAGTGTTATGTTAAACCCTTTAGTTAGCAAACACCTATGACTGGACACCCTTTAAAAGAAGACGGTTTTAAAACTATAGATTCAGCTCCGAAAGATGGCTCCCATATCCAAGTAGTAATACCTGGTCATGGCTCTGACAACATCATCTCTTGGTATAGTGGTTTTGTTAATGATGCCGAACAAGACTGCTGCGGTTGGGTGTTCATGACTGAGCAAGAATCGCCTAGTTGCTGGACGGATGGAGTGTGCTGGGAATCAAACGAGAATTGTGAAAAGTCTGTAGAACCCACACATTGGCAACCATTATCCCCGCTACAAAAAATCGACACCGAAATAGCTTTCGAAAATGAAACTATAGAGTCTTTTAAAAAGACCTTTGTAGCTACTATTGTTGTGTATCAAGATGAACTTGAAACTGAAGAGTCAAGATATACCAAAGAACTTCAAGCAATCGATCTAAAACAAGCTGAATATATTGTGAATCAACAAACCGCTACTTGCCATCCTTTTCTGCATGAGAAAGTTATTTTAGTACAAGAAAAAGCAATAGAAGATAAAATTATGAAAACTAATCTAACTCAGAATGAATTAGGAAATGCATTGGTATTTTCTGCTCGATATACCCACAATAGAAGCACTGGTGGAGCTCTCCAAATCACGAATACGATACTGAAGGTTTGGGAGGAATTGGATCAACAAACACGATTGCAGATTGCTCGCGAAGCTAAATTCGAAGCCAAATGTAACAAAGAAGAGTGGAGTAAAGTAATCAATCGGTTCGAAGAACAATATCACACTATCGAACATTAGAATAAACAAAACTAAGAGATGTAATAATGCACAAAGCTTATATTAATAAAATAAATAATAAACTACAAAAAGTGTTCGGACACCAAAGCGCTGAAAAAATAATGGTCGCTATCATTTCAGAACGTGAATACCAAGATAATATTTGGAATGAAAACACCACCTCAACAAATGGAAAACATACTCACATTGAATTTTATTTGTTTATGATAAGCTACTTAAATGAAGCTATCGATATATTATCAAGAAACCCAGAACCCAAAGCATCTAACGAGGCTGCTCATATATTGCGAAAGATCGCAGCAATGGCCGTTGCAAGTTCAGAGCAAAACACACAACTCAAAGATGCCTTTAGCACACATCACAAATCCCCACTAGAAGCGAAAAATATAAACGAGAGTGTAGCATTCTTAAGCCACATCATCTCTAAAGCTCTCTCTTCAAATTACAACCAATGTAATACAAACTCCCAATCTCAAATGGAGATAATCTTATGTTGCTCACAAGGCATGCATAGTAATGAAATATATCCCATCAGGGAAGGTTAAAAACATCATGCAATCAAGTCTAGATATAAAGTTTAAATTAACTATAACAGTTAACAATCCTAGGTCACATATCTTCATTCAACAAGATATTGAATCCATCAAGGGAGTTGAATCTGTTACTCCTGTACTTTGCCATAAGAAAGACGGCCTTCATTCATTGAATATTGATTATGAGACAGAACTCTTTGATTCGTCTATATGGGGACTTAAAATTACCGAATATGCTAAAGGGAGTTTTAAAATAAACATCGATATGGACGTATCCTTTATTAATGAAGTCCATGTGAAAGATAATAAACTCTTTGCTACTAATAATGACGAATACATACCATTTTCCTTGGTAGTACAACGCAACTGTGAAGCCTTTGAAAACGGTCTGCAATTAAATTTATGTGACAAACATAAACAAAAGACAATAGAAGCATTAACAGGCATCTTTGACGCTGATTTTATTGACTACGAAACAGCTGTTAAAGGATCAACATCATGAGCATGCATAAATTACCTTTAACAGAAATTGAAAGAGAAGGGCTACGCACTCATGGACTTTCTATTAATAAACCGAGCCAACTTTCAGACTGCTTTAGATTAGGCATTCAATGGCAAGAAAAACACAGTGGCATAGTACCTTCGCAGAATAACGATAATTCAACCGCGACAAAAAACGAAGAAAAATACACTCTCATTAATGAGATACATAAAGGCATCCTAATTGATTTGTTTGATTCATTCGTTGAACAGCATGATTGGAGCAGTGAAACTAAAACGGCATGCACTTATAGTTTTTATCACATAATAAATCTTATTAATAAAAACATATTAATAGCAAATAGCAATAACATCCATCTTCTGGATCACGACCTAGTGAAAGCAAGAGAGAATACGCTCAATGAGGCGATAAAAGCAGTCAAAAGTTGCGAATTTGATACACCAAACAGCAGAAAAGTTAGGATAGATCAAGTAGTTGGTTCGTTAATAAACCTAAAGTGAGAATTAAAACTTGAAGTACCACAACCCAAAAAACTGGATTGACATGTTTAAAATCATTCGAAAACCTAAAAATATTATTGAAATATGGCTACCTCCGGAAAACGATCCTGAGGGCGAAAAAATAGCGACTCTTAATGCTGACTATATTCCTTCTTTATTAGCATCATTGAAGAAATTCGAGCAATCAGAGGGTAGATGAGCATGAAATTACTAATAACGAGAGGAAAGAAATGATTGACTGGACTATGATCAGCTCCGTAGGAACAGCATTTGGCGCTGTTGTAACAAGCATAGGCGTTGTATTTGGCGCATGGCAAATAATGCTAGGCAAGAAACAATCTCAAGCCGAGTTCGAGGATAGCCTCGATCAACAATATCGCGTACTTTCCATGGCGCTACCTGTTGACGTTTTGATTGGCAAAGAAATCCAAAAAGAACAACGGTTAGAAGTCAGGGAACTGATATACAACTACTTTGACCTCTCCAACGAGCAAAGCTTCTATAGAGCAAAAGGCCGCATTACCGAACACACTTGGAATTCTTGGTGCATTGGCATTAGGGATCATTATAAAAGGCCAGCATTCAAAGAAGTCTATAATGAAATTATCGAAAGCAGCTCTTTCACATACTTAAAAAAATTAGTAGATAGTGATTTTAAATCAGATCCAAATACGTGGTATTAAGTTCAATCAGAAATAACTTAACTAAAAGGAATATTTATGAAAACTTCAAAACCACCTAGAGAATATAAAATAATCTTAAGTGGCAATGTCAGAAAATCAGACCTATGTTGGGGAGCTGATTCGAACTCATGGGGACACCCGACTAATACAGACTATGAGGGTGTAGGAAGCGACGTTAAGTCTTACTGGTCTGTCGCAAGCAAATTATAAACTAGGCTCTCAAAATGAATAAGTTATCGGAAGAAGCTAAAGGTCGATTGCATAAAGACTTAGTAAAGCTCGGTGATATGATGGGAGATGGACTCCATCTAGAATCTGATGGAAAATGGATATCCAGAGAGTACAAAAAGATCCTTAAAGCACTCGGCATGCTACCTAAAAAAAAGATCAGTCCTGAAGAAATGGCTAAACGCAAAAGTAAATCAGAAGCAATTAATAAAAGGATGCAAGAAAGAATATCCCAAACACCCTGTGGAAAATGCAATGGAGCATTAAAGCAAACCAGAATAGGCTCAAAACGAGCTATCTGTGAGTCATGCGGTGGTAAATGGCAACTACTTAGATAGCCACAGTTTAAAATGGAATAATTATCAATACTAAAAAAGCCAACCCAATAGGTTGGCTTTAGCTTTAATTACTTTTTCAATTCAGCAATTTTCTTATCTAAATCCTCAGGAGAAAGTTCCTCATCAGCAAGATTTAATTTTCTTGCCTTGATTGCCAACAAACGTTCAATTTCAGATTTGTTAACCACTGCTACCTTAGCTTCATCCTTTTCTTTCAGTCTTACAGAGATAATATATTTTAAAATATCTAGACGTAAAGAACAAAGAGAATCCTTTTTGACTTCTTCAACAAAACTAGTCTCTTCAGACTCTTTCACTAATTTATTATACTTCATAGCCAAAGAATCCAAACTATCGCCACGCTGACTTGTAAGTGGAAGTTCCCACAATTGCTCAACAGATAATTGCCCTTTAATAGACTCAAAACGTAATTTCATTCTTACTGCTTTCTCAAACATAATATTCTCCTAAAAGTTAATCTTAATTACACGGTTAAAACTTCCACGCACTCGACAAAGCACATGATTTCTCTGGGTTGATGAAAATCCAAGCCCACTCAATTGTTCTTCAGAATGTGCTGTTTTTAACTTAGAGCCCAACACTTCAAAAACTTTTCTGTGTACGGTTAAATCATTTCTTAAAAACTCGTTGTAAAATCCACGGGCTTTTTCAGGGTTTACACATCCATCAAGCATAAAGAAATAATGCTTATTTCCAGTTTTCTCACCATCCCAATGATTAGGTGAATACATCATCATGTTTACTTTTTGAAACTTCTGAGTAACTACTCCCCAGTTATCTTTACTGGCTTGTGTAGAAGGCAACGATTTAACAATCTTGAAACCATGTTTGTGGCTATAAGTAAAAGTAGCTACATCTACATTCTGACCAGTACGCATATGCTTTTCGTATTCAAATTTGTATAACTGACCAGCAAATTCAATTTCTACTTCAAACCCGCCATTATCGCTGTCACGTTTTCCATAGTTGTTGATATATAGACGATATTCCCCTTCCTGCATCCGGCTTTTTTGAGCGTGTGTAATGTTTTCCACAGGCGCTCTACTATCAACTCCGTTGGCGTTCATATCTACATCCAGTTTTCCACCTGTACGATAGTTACTAGGTGAGCTATAAGAAATATGATTTCCACAAGGCTCAATCAAGTGAATATCCAAATCATCCCCATTAAACCAGGACAATGAACAACGTAGGTCGCCAGTGACATTACCTCCGGCTCTTTTAACGCGGTCTTTAATAGAGTCAGCTACTTCTCCATCGTAAGACCAAGTGAAATTGTTACCCCATTTTAAAATGGATTCAGTTACCTTATTGATAGGAGAGATCAAACTCACAAAATTAGGCAAGTGGAAGTTTTCAACCATCAATTCAACTGACTCTGCTTTAGGTAAAATATCGTTAATGAATTTATCGATTGATACTTCATCAACTCTATCCAAATTAGGGACTTTGTCTGCCACTTCTTTTTGAAGTACATCAAAAACACCCATACATGACTGGACTGAACTATCAGCGAATAACACATTATTAATCGTGACATCTTCAGTTACAGCAAAACGACGATATAAAGCTTCTTCAATACCTAATTCAGCAACCTTGTTTTGAGCCTTCTCGATCATGCCCTGTGTAACCAAGGCGCTAGATCGTTGATAGTTATTGGGTGCCACCATTGCCTCGAACTTACGAACAGCTTCCTCTAACTCAGTACCTTCAGATAAATCTACCAATAAAGTTCCGATCACTGTTTTTCTGAAACCAGAGAATTCACCCAAAGCAACCGATGTCTCCCATAGGAAAACCTCTTTATCCTCGGCTTTTTCAAAATCACGTTTTACTTTTGAAAAAGACTTTAATGTAGATAAATGTTCTTCTCCTCGGTAAATTGAATCTTGTTCAATTAATTCCATAACAATTTCAAACGCACTTGATGTGATATCAGATAAGCTACGCTTAAGAGTTTGGTAATTAGTTACCGCAGAACCTTTTAAAGATGCAATCGTGCCATTAGTAATAACTACTTTTCTAGGTAGTAGTTGATGGAAATGCTCCCATACAACCACACCATTATCAGTTTGCTCATGATTACGATCAGTACCTACATGCTTTTCATTGTGTAAAAAAATCCCAGCAATACCTTTTGACATTACAAGTTCATGCATAGCGTCAACGACTACCTGATAATGACCACCAATAGTAATATCCCAAATAGATGTCAACTTCCCATCCAGAACAGCCAAGACGTTACCCGCTTTTCGAATGAACTGTTTACAACAATTACAATCATGCTCAGTACGTTCTCTGCGAATAGGGTTACTTCCCTCAGGGAATGCTCCAATATAAGTATCCCAAAGTTCATCTTTAGTAGCATGTGACTTAAATAAAACACCTGCACTCATTGATGTGAATTGGTCAGATGTTGCATTTTTAATAACGGTAAATTGTGTCATTTTTATCTCTCATAATTGGCTTAGCCAATGAATTTATATATTCGTTTTTTAAAATTTTGCGCATTAAATCATGAAGGATTTCTTCAGCCCATCTAATGCGGTTTCCAATTTAGAAATTATTAACCTTTAATATTAATCACTTGACGTAATCGGTAGAGTATTTCAACCAAGTCATCTTGAGCTGCCATAACCGTTCCGATGTCCTTGTAGGCTGATGGGGACTCATCCAACACGTCCTTATCAAGCCTCGCTTCAATACCTGTCATAGCTTTTTTATGCTCAGCCATGGTTATTTTTTTTCTAGCTTCACCGCGAGACATCACTCGACCAGCCCCGTGAGAGCACGAACAGAAACTTTCTTTATTACCCAAACCACGGACAATAAATGAACCTGTTCCCATCGAGCCTGGGATAATACCTAGGTCATTTTTTCTGGCTCGAACAGCACCTTTTCTTGTTACGAAAACGTTCTTTCCATAATGATTTTCAATGTCTATATAATTGTGGTGACAATTAATTACTTCTTCTTCAACTGTAAAAGCAGGTAAGAATTGACGAAGGGCAAGCAATGTAGAATCAAGCATCGCTGCTCTGTTTTGAGCTGCATAATCTTGTGCGAATTTCATTGCATTAATGTAATCATCAAATATCTCTGTGTGCTCAACCAGATATGACATATCCTTATTCGGCAAATGCTCTAAAATGTGATATCGCTCCATTTCAAGTTTCGCTTGTTCAATAAAGTAATTACCTATTGAACCCCCGACAGAACGCGAACCAGAGTGGATCATCACCCAAACACCATCAAACTCATCTAAACAAACTTCAATGAAATGGTTTCCGCCACCCAAAGTTCCCAAGTCATTCAAACCGGACTTACTCTTAATTTTTGGGTTTTTCTCAATAATTGATTTGTACGCAGCCTCCATAGAAGCCCATCTAGCATTATGCTTATCTAAATTCTGCCAAGACCCAACACCAAAGTTTGCTCGGCCATGGGGAACCAATTCTTCAATTTTTAACCGGATTGCTTTCAAGTTATCAGGCAGTTGGTGCGCTTTAAGAGATAGTTTTATACAGATCATGCCGCAACCAATATCGCAGCCCACAATGGCTGGGATTACAGCGCCTTTAGTCGCTATAACAGAACCAACAGTTGCTTGGTTACCGTAGTGAACATCAGGCATTGCAGCGATGTGCTTGTGAATAAATGGCATTGAGGCCATTGTCATTAATTGCTCACGAGCATTCTCATCAAGTCCAAGACCTTTAGTCCAATGCTTTATTGTTGCTCCTTGTGAACGTTCGAATATGTAATTGCTCATTTTTTAAAATCTCATTTCTCTATATATATCCTGCATATTCCAAGGTTAATGCCAACTTTTTAAAAAAGAATAAATAAAGTCGCAATTTATTGATATCATTGCTTTATATAAAGAGCAGAGTAAAAAACAATCTCATTGACTTATTTTTGAAAATTAGTAATATATATCGCACAGGATACTTTGGTAGCGATTTAGCTACGCTGAAAAGGAAAGAGTTATGACTGCCATGATCGGGTTTTTAGGGTTACAAAAAGATGCAAGAGGATTTAATCACAAAAGGTGGAGACAATTCCGTCCAACGATTGGCGCTGTTTGCCATAGTGAATTAGATTTCAATCGTTATTACTTAATCCATAACGGAAAATCTGACAACCTGCTTAAAATAACAATCGAAGATATGCTTCAAATCCGGCCAAACTTAGAAGTTATAAAGGTTGAAATGCCTTTTATTGATGCATTTGAATTTGCAGAAGCGCTAACTAAACAATTAGAGTTTGTGTTGACTTTGCCCGACGATGATGATTACCTAATCAATTTTACTACTGGTAGCACAGTCCATCACGTGACTTGGTTTGAGCTCGTAAAAAGTAATTTTTTAAATGCTAAAATAGTGCAATTATTTCGCAATGACACGAAGTACGACAAAGAAAATGCGGAACATGAATCAATCCCGAACGATATCACTAAAGGTGAATATCGCATCATTGATTTTTCACTAGCAAAATATGATGAATGGCGACAGTTGGAAAATGAATTTCGCACAAATGATGAAAGCTATTTAAAACAAGGCATCAACACCAATAATAAGCAATTCAATGAAATGATCTCGCTTATTGAAAAAGTAGCTGTGCGCAATAACCGACCATTCCTTATTGATGGCGCTACAGGAGCAGGGAAGACCCAACTTGCGAAGCTTATATATGCATTAAAAAAGAAGAAAGGGATCATTGAGGGTGAATTTAAATACTTAAACTGTGCGACTTTACGTGCGGAACAAGCCCAGTCAATATTATTCGGTCATAAAAAGGGGTCTTTTACTGGCGCTATAACAAATAGGGACGGAGCGCTAATACAAGCTAATAAGGGAATGTTGTTTTTAGATGAAATAGGAACGCTTCCATCAGATGTTCAAGGGATGCTTTTGCACGCAATCGAAGCGAAAGAATTCTATCCAATGGGTAGCGATACGCTTGCAAAATCCGACTTTACCCTTGTTTGTGGAACTAATATCGATCTAGAAGAGGCTGTGCTTAATGGGGACTTTAGGGACGACTTACTTGCTCGCATAAATCTTTGGCACTTTACATTGCCTAGTTTGCACGAGCGAAAAGAAGACATAGAGCCCAATATAAATTATGAATTAAGAAGGTATTGCAAAGAAAATAAAACTAAAGTGAGGTTTAATAAAGAATCTAGAAATCAGTTTTTAAAGTTTTCTATTTCAGATCAAGCCTTATGGAAGCGCAATTTCCGTGACTTATCAGCAAGTATTGAAAGAATGTCTACTTTGTGTGACCGAGGTATTATTAACGAAGCTATTGTAGCAAGTGAAATTAAACGCCTTGAAAAATCATGGTCTAATTCCAAAGCCAAAACAAATGATGAGCTAGTAGAGAAATTATACTTAGTTTTAGCTAAGGAAATATATCAAGACTTAGATATGCTTGAAGTAGCTCAGTTAAAAGTTTTTATAGGAGCATCTGTAAATGCCAAAAGTGCTGCGGAAGCTGCACGAAGGGTTTATACAAACCAAAATGGTGAGTGCCCAGTAAACCCTGGCAGTATGTTTGCCAAAACACTTAAAAGGTTTAGACTGCACTTTGATGACATTAATAAAGCACATCAAACGCTATTGTAATAAGACTTAAAATCATTATATTCAATAACAAGTATAATGATTTTTAAACTTTAGGAACTAAAACAAATGAATGAATCTTTATCAGTCGCCGATGCGCTAATCCTTATTGATTTCATATCAGGGACTAATTATAGATTGGCTCAACATGGCGATGGGCTTTTTTCTTCCAAACAAGAGGCTATAACTCACGTTAATAGCTGCCTATATAACCCTGAAGAGACTTTAAACGTTTGTTTTGATACTAAGCAAGGCAATTACTGGGAAAGTGCTCAAGTATTCTATAGTGATTCCCAATGGTCTATCGTCGATATTGGTATGGGTGGGTTATCCTCATCAGGAAAAAGTATTAAAGAGGCGCTAGAGTCATTTAGGTTAAAGCATGACGCTACTTGCGATTACTATCCTGTAAAATTAAAAATAACCAATGAAAATGAGATCGAAAAATGAATGATACCTCTTACCCAATGCAACAGAGTGACCTAGACAAGCTTATCAAGGAACGAAATAACTTACCGGATTTTTTTGGCATTTCTCGCATCCAGAGATTATTAGGTGTCGGATATAATAGAGCGGCATATCTTGTAGATTTTGCCTTGGAGAAAAATATAATAGTAAGAGACACAACAAAACCTTACCTTCTAAAAATCAATTTCAGCGAGTCATCTTAGAAAATCAATAAAAAAAGAGCTGAATAATCAGCTCTAGTTAGTAACAAAATTAATTAATCGTAGTAATGTTCTACAATTACTTGTTTTTGTTTATCACTCAAAGACACAATAGATGCCTCAAAGTTACTTTTCTCTTGCCCTTCATAACAGGTTAGTATGTTATCAGGAATACATTGGTCAACAAGTAAATAACCATAAGCTATTTCCTTATCCATCAACATTCCAGATGAAGTTAAACCTACAAACCAATGACCATCGACTTCAAAATAACCTACACACTTCAAGCTTTCCAAACATTCACGAATATGAACATCTTTAGGCTCACAGTAAAGCGGATAAACACTTCCCGTTTCTAACGAAGTAACACGGTCTATATAATAATCACTCACATTATATTCATCATCCAAATAATATAAAAAAGCAAATTTTTCTTCTAAAGCTTTAAATATATTTTCTTTCTTGCACCCTGATTCTAGCAACTCTTTAGCTGCTTCCGGCAAGGTTGTACCATCTTTCAATTCAAACAACTCATCTAATGAATCAAAACCATCATGAATCGCATTATTAATAGCGTGCAAAGCATCTTGGGATGTTTCTGCACTATCTATTAGCTGAATAAATGTCCCCGCTTCTTCAAGTGAATCCATTCTGTTATCAATATACTTTCTTGATAACGATTCGAATGAACCATTTGAAAACACGCTAGCTGAAATCGAAGGTACTCTAATAAATTTATTTTTCATGTTAATGTCCTTGATAGCGCCCACTCAATATAAGTGTGCCTCACTATACTTATTTATAGGGACAATTAAAGGATAACTTAGCGGTGTTCTTTTTCAAACCACCTCTCAACAGCACATAACCGCTGATTTTTCAATCTACATACTAACTTTATCAGCGCATAATATTTATTTTATATAAACGTAACTCAATGCCTATTTTTTAATAAAAAAAAGGGGTAAGATGCCCAGTTCTAATTACTCCAAAGGAACAACATGACAGCGAATACAATCTACCTTCCTAAATCTCATCGTGACATTCTAAGTATTTTAAAAAACAATAAACTAATAAGTTTCGATGAAGTATGTCAGTTATCCAATATTGCATCCCCTAGCACTGTAACCGCTATTTTAAAAGAAAACATAAAAGCCAAGAGAGTAAGAAAAGTTCGTGATGGTAGGCTGAAACTAGTCAACACAGAAAATGTGTTTGAAGTAAAAACCTCACATATCACTATTAGTAAAGAAACGTTAATAAAAGCGACTGCGGCTCAATTAAGAGTAGTGAATTTCATCAAGGATTTTATCGAAGAACATGGGTTTTCACCTACTCAGGCAGAAATATGCCTAGGCCTGGGTTTTAATTCTACATCATCAGTAGATGACCACGTAAAAGCTTTGATTTTAAAAAAAGCGCTATATCGAGTAGAACAACAATACCGGAACATTAGAATTGTAGAGGCGAATGACCTACTTTCTGAAATCAAAGATAAACTACTGACAACTACACCAAAAGACTGCCCAGTAAAACCAGAGCCACACAAGAAAGAAAAAAAAATTACATTACAAAAAGTAACTACAACAGTAGCACTTAAAAAACCTATAAAAGAAATTGTAAAATCTAAGGTAATAGTAAAGTCCAAAACAATTCCAACCACCAAAAAAGGCATAGATAAAGAATCTAAACTTTCAGACAAATCAACGAATAAAATTGTTAGGTTGATGATAAATAAAATCTCCGATACTGCTACAAATAAGCGATTAATGAAAGCAAGATTTAGTAATCGAATTAAAGCGGAAGCCTACGAAGAAAGGATAACAAAAATCGCTCGTACAAAAATCGCCGCCCGTGGCGGACTATTTTCAAGTGTGTCTCGCGATATTCGAGGGCAAGATCTTATTTTAATATTTAAAGTTCGCGACCCAAAAAACAATCCAAATACTATAAGTAATATTGATCACAGCATAGGCACGTCTCTATACGAACAAGAATTAGATGAAAAAGGAGTTTATGTCCTAATAGAAGCGGCATAATGTAAAAACCCCAGAGACCAATTTAGTCTCTGGGAGTCCCAACGAACTTCTATACTCCCTTATAAAATTGTTTTAAAACAACACAATCCTTGATTAAATTTTAAAATGTCGTAAAGTGTCAGATTAAACAATCTACGAGGCCTTCCATGACTACTCACTTAGTTTTTAAAATGTCGGGAACAATTACTGTTTACCATACAATTGCTAGATTAAGAACATCTTCACACTTTGTTCGGAAACACTTTCCGTTTCCTATATTTTCGTCTACAAAAGAGGGGAACCATGGAGAGATGGAACTTTACTCCCTCAAAAGTATTAGTGAAAACACCCAAGAACCCGAAGTCATTGAGTTAATTGACGAAGTAATTACACGCGAACGCTTAATTGTAAAAACAGCATTGTTAGAACATTTAGGGATTAAATGCCCGTTACATGAACAAGAATTATCTTCATACGGTTATTTAACACCTATGAGCCATTTCAATATAGGTAATCACGACGAGTTCGGAAAAACAATATGCTAATCAGAGCAAAATCTATAACTTGTGACAGAAAATGCTATAAGCAAAACAATACTTTATATGGAGTTAAAACAAAATGAATAATTCACACCTTATTCAAACCACACCCATTTCTAGCACACAACTCGACGGCATTATTTACACCTTAATGTCCGACTTAATGGTGCAAATTAAAGGTAAAAGCAAAAACATAAGTAGAATTCACATTAATGATAACGACCCATTACTACCTTTATCTGTAGTCGTGTTATTAAGAAATCAAATTGTGACGAAAGAAAACCAATTAAAGGTCGGGGACAAAATCACTATTGTTGGGAAATCTACTTCAGACGATCAAAGGACTACAGTAAAAGACGTGATTAAAGTAAATGGAAATGAAGAGATCATAATCAATAAAAGCCAAAACAAATATTTTATAACACAAATGCTTCTAGACGGTTCATCATGGGCTAAGCAAGTGCTAATCAGACAAAGTTCCCAATAACCCGCTTAACGCTAATCAGGGTACTCAACTAGGACTATACAATGAAAATAACACTATGCTGTTTAAGACCAATAATGCTTTTATTAGCAATAAGTATTCTACTCTTTCTCGTTTTTTTTCCTTCTTCAAGCTTCGATAACTTAGTTCTTGGAATGATGGGCGTCACATTAAGCCTTACCATGGCTTTAGCTGACAAATTAGACCCAATAATAAAACGTACATTGTTGCGACTTATAGGCAGAACAAATGGTTGACCAAAAAATACAACTAGCCACCTCTAATTCTGGGTGGATACTGTGCTCTTGGAAAGCTTGTGGAGGGGAATGCTGCGGAACTTGTAGTGAATTAATAGCAAAAGATGCAAACGTATACTGCGAAAGTCTTGGCGGCATAGACCAAGAATATGAATACCACTGCCAACAATGCGCTATAAACACACCTGAACGATTAGAAAGTGAATGTGAAGGTTGGCCTGAATATGCTCAAAACAAAGGCTTAACATAACTTCAAATACTCGTTTTTAACCCATTGAGAAGCAATTATGACTGAAAAATTACACCAAGGCAGCGATACACGTTATCAAATCAGAATAGATGGGAAACCAACCAAAGAGTACAGCACTATCGGTAATACCGAGATAGAAGAATGGCTTTCACTTTGCGATAACAATCCGGATTGCTATGTGGATATTGTACAACTGCGCACTGAAATACTTATGTCACAATTTAACTACAACATTATGAAAAAGCATTTCAAAACCAAAGAGCAACCTGACACCCAAACCGTTAAACAAAAAAGATATAATTAACCGAGTAATTAATATTATTTTATTGCATAATAGATAAATTATTATCTTATATACAAGGCGCTATCCTTAAATGAAAGTGAAATTCACTAAAATTAAAAACAACCATTCGCGTTTACGAGACGATGTTATTGTAGGTAAAGCTAAAAATCCTCCTCAGGTAGGTGAAATATTTTTCATGACTGCCGCACCAAAATCTAAAACAGCTTCCTTACGCATGATTAATACCAGCAAAATTGAGAGTGTAGACGATATTGAAAACGGTTGGAAGTTCACAACAAAATCAGGTTCGGTATATCAAGTAGTTACGATTTAAAATCTGCCATACAAATGGAATTTTCATGAAAGACAAAAGCTGCCCTACCTGCCATTCAACTGACATTACCCAGTGCTACATGGCTTTCTCAGGAGATAAGTATGAATGTTTAGCTTGCGGGAAAATGTGGGGATGGTATTACGATAGAAATAAACCTGAGAACAAATTAAAAAGTGATCCTCATAATTAAAGCGGTAAATCCACTATAAACACCGTTTTATGTAGTAACCAATTTTAAAATAATCGATAAAATAAACTACTGGTCGATATCCATTTATAAAGAAGAATTAAAACGCTCATGACAGAAAAATTATCATCTTTAGAAATTTGCCAACACATTGCGGATATTCAAGGGATTAAAGACCCCAAAAATAGAACATACGTTGGCGCTACCAATATTGAAGATGGGGCGTACAACCCACTTATTGACGATTCCTTATACTTAAGACTAACCATTGAACACGAATTAGTCGTCCGGTTCTGGCAAGAAAATGATGTACTAATATTGCAAGCAGAAAATTGTTTTGGCGAAGAAATCGGACAAAGATTGCTAGCATCTCCAGGTAGCGAGTTAGCATCTGTTAAGCATTGTGGATGTTTAGGCATCATAGAATTACATAGAGATTAATTGGAATAAATAATGATCAATAATACAAGCATGTACATTCCGAAAAAATACCATTCGAGAATTAAAAGCATCGTTCGCAATAAAAACCTTAGACAATACAACAAAGTCTCATATGTCATTACCTTAACTAAAGGGTGGTTTGACGAAAATGCTAAAACCACCTTAGTAAGTTATAACCAACCGGATGCGTTATCTATGATCCGTAACACTTCGCAAGAAAACGTTAAAATTTATAACACTGACTCCCAATTACCCACAAAAAGATTTGTACCTTGGGATGCAAAAACTGAAAGTGAAATATTAATAAAAAAACTATATATAAGTGGAATTACAAACTCCTTAGCATTAAGGAAAAAGCGACCAAGACTCAGTACACGTGTATTTTGTGCGCATACGATCAAAGATAAAGTTCATTACGGATTTACTGATATATACCCCTTAGAACAAATATTAGAAAATCACCATAGCTCTGA
>Ga0105356_10000367_pt1 | contig 41942 bp, 42 predicted proteins | sample GOMGulsemesocosm_3_FD_83502 | JGI IMG/M metagenome (GOLD analysis project Ga0105356, IMG submission 83502) | Methane-oxidizing microbial communities from mesocosms in the Gulf of Mexico - GOM9D Gulf of Mexico | ecosystem: Environmental > Aquatic > Marine > Cold seeps | place: Gulf of Mexico...
AGCTTTAAACTCAGGTGAGTGGTTTCTACGTTTCCTAGTCATAATCTACTCCAGCTGTGATGCTAGTTATTAAAGCAGATTAATCACATAAGATCGTGTCCGATTTTGAGGGTCCACTTCTTATTGGATGTTCCCAATACCAATCGTCTTTTTTACTTTGCTTAATTATAAGTTTGGACTGATCCTCAACAGCGTGTTATTTGGTTTTATATTTGTGGTGATTAATAATCCACAACTAAATATTTCAAGCTACGATCCAGCCACCAATCTTCGCTTTGAAGTTGCCTTCATGTTAACCATCCTATTTGCATTTATCTCTGAGTTTGTGCGTAGCCAGAGCCAGCAAGATTTAGTGAGTTTAACAATCGAACGTCAAAAACTAGCGCATACCGACCAGCTAACAGGCCTGCCTAATCGACACTATTTAGCGCAATTGGATTTTTCAATTCAAAAGGAACACAGTAATGCAGCCAAGTTTCCGCTAGCTATTGTGATGGCTGATATTGATTTTTTCAAAACAGTTAACGACCAATATGGTCACGATGTCGGCGATAGCGTACTTAAGTACTTGGCTGTGTTTTTTAAAAACAGCATCCGTTCTTCGGACGTTGTTATCCGAATGGGCGGCGAAGAGTTTTTAATGCTATTTCCGACCACTGACCTTGAAATCGCGACCAACATTTGTGATAAGCTCAATAACCAGTTAGCCATTTTACCGTATCAAGAGGACAATCTTGAGATCGCTATTGGCTTGAGTTTTGGCATTAGGTTAGTCACTTCTTGGGACGATCTTGAGCAAGGAGTAAAGCAGGCTGATCAGTTGCTTTATTTAGCCAAAAAGAACGGGCGTGGGCGCGTGGAGAGTAATATATGTGCATTAGAAAAATAGTATTATTGAGTGGCTTGTTGGCGATTTTTTCCAATAACACATTCGCAGAAGAACGCTCGGTGACGGCGTTATACAAAGTGGATAAAATCCATAAGATATCTAAAAAAGTCGATGATAAGTGTATCGATACCCCAGCGAAACCTTGTCCGTTGATGGCCTATTGGAAAGTTTATTACAAAGCGCTAGACAGTACCGTTCCTCGTCAACAGCACATGATTTCTGCCAATGACCAACTGCCTCAAGTCGGCTCGATAATTCAGTTAACGCTTGCGTTAGATAAAAAATAAGACCGAGTTTCCTCGGCCTTACTAATGCTACTTTTTACGCTTGATATAAAGCGTCACTTGCTGCTCTAAAATATCTAATGGCAGTGGACCATTCTTTAGGATCACATCGTGAAACTCACGTATTGAGAAGTTTTCACCGAGTTCTTTTTTCGCCATTGTCCGTAATGATAAGATTTTTAACATCCCAATCTTATAGGCGGTCGCTTGTGATGGCATCACGATGTAGCGCTCTATCGCTTTAATGACATCACCTTTAGGATTCGGTGTGTTTTGGACTAGATAATCAATTGCCTGTTCACGAGACCAGCGCTGCTGATGAAGACCTGTATCGACCACCAAGCGACACGCACGCCATAATTCCATCGCTAGGCGTCCGAAATCAGAATAAGGGTCTTTATAGAAGCCAATCTCTTTAGGGAGGTATTCGGTGTATAAGCCCCAACCTTCTGAATAGGCGGTGTAATGACCGAACTTTCTAAATTTAGGAATGTTTTCCAGCTCCATCGAAATGGCTAGCTGCATATGATGGCCCGGAATGCCCTCATGAAAGGCGAGCGCCTCCATCTGATATTTCGGCATATTGTTCATATCATAAAGGTTAGCGTAATAACGGCCAGGGCGTGAACCGTCCGGTGCTGGTCGATTATAAAAGGCTTTGCCTGCAGACTTCTCTCTAAAGGCCTCTACGCGCTTAACAATTAACTCGGCCTTCGGTTTGACGAGGAACAGTTCGTCAAGGCGTAAGCGCATCTCATCGATGTATGCAGTCGCTGTAGCAAGGTAGTCGAGGCGACCTTGTTCGGTATTATCATAATAAAATTGCTTATCGCTGCGCATGAATTCAAAAAATTCATTGAGGCTGCCATCAAATTCAACAGTGTTCATGATCTGACGCATTTCGTTATGAATGCGATCAACTTCGCTAAGTCCTAATTCATGGATCTGTTTCGCGCTCATATCGGTGGTAGTCGTTTTTTCCAGTGCGCGGGTGTAAAATTGCGCACCCTGTGGCAACTTCCATGCGCCATCGTCGTAGTCTGCCCGAGACTGTTGTTCACGTAGATAACTGATAAGTGTCGCATAGCCAGGTTTCACGCTGTCGAGCAAGGCTTGCTTAGCGCGACTGATCAATTCCTGTTTTTCACCGGAGGTAATTTTTAGATCAGCTACTTTGGTTTTAAAGTCTCTAAACAATGGACTGTCGTTGCCCTCATTAAATGGTGCACCTTTAATAATGTTAACCGAATCGTTTATCACGTAGTCAAACACAAAGTGCGGCGCCATAACGCCTTTCTCTTCGCGAACTCTTAAGGCTTCGCTCAGATCTTTCATTAACTTTTTCATGCCGTGTAATCGCGCAATATAAGCGTAAGCGTCACTAACGTCGGTGATGCGATGGGCATTGATTAAAAAGCTCACCGCTTGAGAATGAAGGCCACGCATTTGATTAACGGGATAAGAATGAAAGCGCCATTTAAAGTCGCTAATCTCATCACTCAATTTATTGCTCAATAGGGTGTAACTTAGCTTGGTTTGTTGATCGAGTAGTGCCGGATTAATTGCCTCCAATCGTGCTAGATCAGCGATAGTCTTGGCGTGGTCTTTTTGCGCTTGAGTATCGCTAATATCGTCCCATTTATCATAATCTTGCTTAATGCCCATATAGGTTTGTCGCATCGGACTCGCCATGAGGTCTTCTTGATAAATATCGTCGAACAGTTGATTTGCAGCGGCTGACTCAATCGCTATCGCTTGAGTATTGCGTTTAGTTTTCTGATCGTTCCGACTTTTCTGATTCTTTTGTTGTCGGTTTTTATTGACTGAGGACTGCTCTACAGTAGTGCTCGCTATTTCTTGTTCTTCGTTCAGGCTACTGGGTAATTGTTCAACATTTGGTTTTTGAACACAACCTCCGATCAGCAATACACTCACCGTTAAGGCGACGGTAGAAAATTTAGTTTTCATTATAATTCTTCTGTTGGTAATTGAGGGTCGATTTATTGCTAGTATTTGAAACTAGTTTGTTGGCTAAAATATATCATAACTTTAGATGAGGGTCTGTAATGAATTATCGCGATAAATAATATAAATTTGACGTCAATTTAGTCTTACTTTATATGAAATATGAATACAGCTGTATTATTAATATTCATTGGTTTAATAGCTAGCGGGGTATTAGCATAACCCTAAGCCTAATGCAGGTCAGTTAAGAGAGAAATTCAAACTTTCTAGTATTTTTTGATGTGCTTATCAAATTCTTCGTTTTAATCGAAGATAGCGCACGCACACCAAATACTTTTCTTTATAAAATATGTCCGTGTATTTCACCCTACGGGCCAGCCTGCGGCAAATGCTAAAAAATCATCCCTGATTTTTTCATTGGTCAATTTAGAATTTAAGGCGATACATGGTGGGAATAGCCGCGCTTAACTGTTGCCACTTTTCCTTAACTGAGCAGTGTTAGACCCTAAGCCATTAATAGTGATTTAATTATAGGAGTTGTTATGACCGTTGAAGACGCTTTAGCACAACGTGTATCAGTGCGTGCATTTTTAGATAAACCCGTAGCTCAATCTACCCTTGATGCTATTTTTAACCAAGCACAACAAAGTCCATCCAACTGTAACGTCCAGCCGTGGCAAACGTGTGTTGTCTCTGGTGCGGCGAAAGAGTCATTAAAAGAAGTGCTATTGCAAACCATTATGGCGGGCGCACAGCCTAATCCAGACTTTAATTGGCTGCCTAAATATCAAGGAATTCACCGTGACCGCCAGTTTGGCTCTGCAAATGCACTCTATACCTCGCTCGACATTGCACGCGAAGATAAGCAAGGGCGTCAAATGGCGATGTTACGCAACTGGACATTTTTTGATGCGCCGCATGTTGTGTTCTTCACCATGGATAAATATTTAGACATCATGGGCGCGGTCGATTTAGGTATTTATGCCCAGTCTTTAGCGCTTCTTCTTACTGAGCATGGCTTATCATGTTGTATGCAGGGCGCGCTGGGACAATTTCCTGATCCGGTGCGTGAAGCGTTATCATTGCCCGAAGAGCGTGGCATTTTATTTGGCATGTCATTTGGCTATGCCGATGAGAGTGCAGCGGTTAATAAAACGAAAACCGATCGTGAATCGATTGAAAACGCCGTTCAATTCTTTAGTTAACCTGAGTTAGTTAATCATGACACTCAACCATCGATACGTTGATGTGGCTGGCACCTCGATTCATTATGTAGAGTCGGGGACGGTCAGCGACGCGCCAACGTTAATATTTCTTCACGGTTTTCCTGAGTTTTGGCAAACATGGCACGCCCAGTTAAGCCATTTTAGTAAGACTCATCGCGTGATAGCGCCAGATCTTCCCGGTTATAACCTCAGTGATAAACCTACTAATATCGACTTTTATCACCCTCAGAATTTGATCAGGGTGATGGCGGAATTTATTGAATTAGTCGCCCCTAATCAACGGATTTGTTTAATTGCTCATGATTGGGGAGGCGCAATAGCGTGGCCGTTGGCCGCGTTTAATCCTCAGCTAGTTGACCAGCTGGTGATTTTGAATGCCGCTCACCCAAGTACATTTACCCGGGAGATGATTCACAATCAACAGCAACGTGAAAAGAGTGGTTATATTCATCAGCTCATTAGTGATGGTGCACCGACTCAACTAACCACGAATAACTTCGCGTATTTACGCCAGCTATTATGCAATGATGTGGGAGAGAGTGTACTCAATCAACAGCAAATTGATGATTATATCGCGGCATGGTCGCAGCCAGGTGCTATTGAAGGAATGTTAGGGTATTACCGTGCGATGCCGCAGTTGGCGCCGCCAGTAACAGAGAATGCCGATAAACTTAGCGATTCGGTGACAAATACCTCAGACATGAAAATACCGCATATCGTGATAAAACAGCGCTGCCTAATTTTGTGGGGCGAGCAAGACAAAGCGTTTGTTAATGAGGTGCTATATGGCCTCGAACACTATGTCCCGCAGTTAACGATTAAACGCTTCTCTGAGGCCTCACATTGGCTGCAATGTGAGCAGTCCCCACTTATTAATCGGTATATCGCGCAGTTTATTCGTTAGGTATAAGCTCGGCTAACGGTTTTATTATGCTCAAGTCTTGGCGTTGATAAAATGACTCAAACTCCTGAGCTAATTGTTCGCTTTGCACAAATACCTGCTGCCAGTAATCGATCCGTTGTTGCGGACTTAGATCGGTGAAGTCACTGCGATCTGGGATTTTTTGATAGGGAAGTGACTCGATAAACTCAGCTGATGGGCAGATTAATACCGTGTTGTTATAATGCTCTGGCGTTACTTGGCGTGCTAAATTTTTATCAAACCAGCCGGCTTTTAACACCGAGCTAAAATGTGGGTAAAGGGTTAACCCTGGATTGTTGATGTTGATATCGAAATGATAATCGACAATCCCGCCATCGCGATACATCCCTGGTGGACAGTTAGCAATGTCTTTGATGCCTTCCATCACGACAGGGATTGAGCCTGAAGCGAGCAGCGCATCTTTGAGGTTGTCATGGGTTAATACGGTGTTGGTTGTAGGAATGCCCGCAGGATCATCAAATGATAGTTCACTGCCATTAGCCCCAAAGACAAAACGTTGATATTGACTCGCTAAGTGACGGCGACCAATACGGTTATATACATAGCTTTTGAGCAAACCTAGCCCTTGCAGTGCTTTGTTTTCAAAAGAGACAAAACCATCACACTTTGCCACCACAAAATGCGCTTTAAATACCGGGTTGTTAATCACTTCTTCGCAGCCATCAACCCCCATCACAATGTCCAAGAGATCACGAGCTTTAATGGTGATTTCTCGAGCCGTGGCTTTTTCACTGTAGACGGTATGACAATAGTTATTGGCTAAGCGATCAATGGCTGCTACGGGATCTTTTTGGGCGAAGCAAGCCATTCTAAATGCCCCGGCGCTTGAGCCAATAAGATTTATTGGCTGAGTGACATCCTTAAAAAACTCACCAAAGACATATTTATCTAAGGCGTAGAGAGTGAACCATTTCGGACCGCCGCTCGCCCCCAATACTGAAGTGAATAACGACGGGCTAAACCCTTGTTCATCAATTATTTTTAACGCGTTTTTACCGGCGTAAATTTCTAACATCATACTACTTGATCTACTTATTATTCTCGAGATGCTGCGTGTTACCACAGGATCTCTCGTTAGTGTTTTTCTGGTATCAATGTCGCGCTTAACTTAGCCGCGTAGTTCTTTTCTTAATATTTTACCAACATTGGATTTTGGCAGCTCATCCATGAAGGTGACCATTTTAGGCACTTTATAATGGGTGAGATACTGATGACCATGATCAAGAATAGACTGTTCATCAAGGTCGGGATCTTTACGCACAATAAACACTTTAACCATCTCGCCGGACGCGTCATGCGGAACGCCAACAACAGCCGCTTCAAGCACGCCTTCGTGCATCACCATCACTTCTTCGATTTCATTTGGAAAGACATTAAAGCCTGACACAATAATCATGTCTTTCTTACGATCGACAATCTTAAAGAAACCATTCTCATCCATTGTAGCAATGTCACCTGTCGCCAGCCAACCATCGATCAGTGTTTCTGCGGTGGCGTCGGGGCGATTGAAGTAGCCCTTCATCACTTGAGGGCCTTTAACTAACATTTCACCAGGTTCGCCGAAAGGTACTTCATTACCTTCAATATCAACAAGTTTTACGTCGGTTGACGGGGCCGGGAGGCCGATTGTGTCATTGTACGCTTGCTGATTATAGGGGGAACAGGTAACCATTGGCGAACACTCAGTTAAGCCATACCCCACTAAAATCTGATTGCCAGTTACTTGATGCCATTGCTCTGCCACTGGTCGTTGCACTGCCATGCCGCCTGCCGCCGTTGCTTTGAGATAACTAAAGTCGATATCACTAAAACCGGGTGTATTAAGTAAGCCATTGAAAAGGGTGTTAACACCGCTAATCGCGGTGAACGGATATTTAGCTATTTCCTTGACAAAACCTGGCATATCTCGTGGATTAGTGATCAAGAGACTGGTGCCACCAAAGGCCATCATGGTTAAACAGTTAGAGGTTAATGCGAAGATATGATAAAGCGGAATCGCGGTCACGATAAGCTGTTGGCCTTGCTCGTAAATTGGCTTCGTCGCCGCATTTGATTGCTCAATATTGGCGATCAAATTACGATGAGTTAACATCACGCCCTTAGACGGTCCGGTTGTCCCACCAGTGTATTGCAAGAACGCTAAATCTTGATTATTTATCGCGACTGGCGCTAGGATTAATCGTTCGCCGGTGGTGATCACTTGATTAAATTTAATAGTATTGTTTAAAGTAAAGCTTGGCACCTGTTTTTTTACATGGCGTAATACCGTATTGACTAACATCCCTTTAACGAGCGATAAGCGGTCGCCCACGCCGGTTAAAATCACTTTGCCGATCACTGTTTTGTCGATGACATCAGCAAGGACGTGGGCGAAGTTTTCGAGAATTAGTATCGACTTGGTTTGAGAATCAACTAATAGATGTTCTAACTCACGCGCGGTATAAAGGGGATTTATGTTTACCACGGTCAAGCCAGCCATTAGTGCCCCATACATCGCGATTGGATATTGCAGAATATTAGGCACCATAATCGCAAACTTGTCACCTCTGACTAAGCCTAAGTCTTGCTGCAAATAGGCGGCAAACGCAGTTGCTTGAGTCAGTAGTTGACCATAGGTAATTTGCGAACCCATATTGATAAAGGCAACCTTATCACTGTGTTTCGTAGCATTGAGCTTAAACATTGCCGCGATTGATTCATGTGAATCGGCGTCAATCTCAAATGGAACACCGGGGGGATAACTCTTCTCTAGCCAGAACTTTTCCATGATACCTTCCTTTATGATGCCGCTTTAATTATGCTGACCTAGCGACTTAATTCATTTGTGTTAAATGTTACTGCTGATTGTTTGGTAAAGTTGTCTTATTAATACAACAACATACCCAATTACAACACTTCAAACAAGCCCGCGGCGCCTTGTCCGCCACCGATACACATACTGACAACGACATACTTAATGCCGCGTCGTTTCCCTTCAAGTAGGGCGTGCATCACCATACGTGTGCCACTCATGCCATAAGGATGACCAATCGAGATGGCGCCGCCATTAACATTAAGCTTATTGTGATCTATGCCTAAATGCTCGGCGCAATACACTACTTGTACTGCAAACGCTTCATTGATTTCCCACAGTCCGATGTCATCGATAGTGAGGCCGTGACGTTGCAACAGTTTAGGAATCGCAAAAATTGGTCCAATTCCCATCTCATCAGGTTCACAGCCGGTCGTGACCAAACCGCGATAAACACCTAGCGGGGATAAGCCGCGTTGCTGGGCTGATTCTCGTTCCATTAATACAACCGCTGCCGCACCATCTGATAATTGCGAGGCATTACCACCAGTGATTGAGCCGCCATCACGCACTGCCTTTAGTGACGCTAGGCCTTCGGCATTGGTCGATGGGCGATTACCTTCATCCTTGGTTAGTGTTATTTGTTGTTGAGACGTCTCGCCTGATGCCCTGTCAGTCACTAACTGAGTGCAAGTGACCGGTACAATTTCATCATCAAACAGACCAGCGTTTTGCGCTGCTGCGGTGCGCTGCTGGGAGGTAAGGGCATAATCATCTTGAGTTTGGCGACTAACGTTGTAGCGCGTCGCCACAATTTCGGCGGTATCTAACATCGGCATGTAGATAGCTGGGCTGATGGTTTTAACTTTGGCATCGACCGCGCGATACATATTCATTTTTTCATTCTGGACCAAGCTAATAGAGTCACAACCACCAGCTACTACGACGTTCGCACCATCGACAATGATCTGCTTAGCGGCAATAGCAATCGACATTAGGCCCGATGAACATTGACGGTCAATCGTCATACCAGGGACACCGACACCCAGATCTGATGCGATAGCGACTTGGCGACCAAAGTTCATCCCTTGGCTGCCTTGTTGTAATGCAGCGCCGAAGATACAATCATCAATTTCGTCAACGCTAACACCGCTTCGGGCAACGGCGGCTTTGACAGCGACAGCAGCAAGTGATGGCGCGGTTAAATCATTAAATGCACCACGGTAGGCTTTACCAATCGGGGTTCGAGCAACGGATACGATAACGGCTTCTTTCATGATGTTCCCTTATTTTTTATTGACTATTCTTCATGGCTTTACCAAGAAATTTCTCGGACTGTTGGACACCTGATTTTAGTGCCACATGGTCAGTGGTATCTGTCATTTGCTGCCAATTGGCACGAATGGCTTCTGGTGTTTGCTCACTGACTGACAAAAAGCTGCCTTCGGTTTCAAAAATTCCAGCACTGGCGTAACCACCGGCACCAGCGCTTAGGATAAAGCGAGTGGGCGCCTCATCATCACACAGGGTTAACATCCCTGCAGTGACGGCCTCTGGAGTTAGCATCTTTAAAAATTGTGCTGGGATTAAATCTTCGGTCATGCGGGTACCAGCGGTTGGTGCAAGCGCGTTAATATGGATATTGTTTTTGGCGCCTTCTAGCACTAGTGTGTTCATCAAGCCAAGCACGGCCATCTTGGCAGCGCCGTAATTCGACTGGCCAAAATTACCGTACATCCCGCTAGAAGAGGTAGTCATTACAATGCGACCATAATTTTGGGTGCGCATGATTTCCCATACTGCTTTACTACAATTGACGGAGCCCATGAGGTGAACGTCCATCACCAGTTTGAAATCGTCGAGGCTCATCTTGCTAAAAGACTTATCGCGTAAGATACCAGCGTTATTGATTAAGATATCGACTCGGCCCCATTTCGCCATAGCTTGGTCGACCATGTCTTGAACTTCGTCGAAATTAGCGACATTGGCGCCGTGGCTAATCGCTTCGCCACCCGCTTGCTCGATGAGTGCTACCACTTCTTGAGCGGCTTGTGAAGATTGGCCGCTACCGTCACGTGCGCCTCCTAAGTCATTGACCACAACTTTGGCACCTCGAGCAGCTAACGCGAGCGCGTGTGAACGGCCTAAGCCATTTCCTGCACCGGTAACTATGGCGACTTTATTATCAAAACGTATACTCATTAATTTCTCCTACTTAACCATTTGGATTGAAATCCACTGCGCCACTAGCGCGGGTGTTTCACAATGTTCAATTTCGACCGAAACTTCGGTGTTGATTCTATATTGCCCCGGTTTCTTTTCTTCGATACTTAATACTGTAGCGTGGGCTCGAATGCGGCTGTTGACTTTAACAGGCTGTAAAAAGCGAATTTTATCGAAGCCAGCATTGAGTCCCATATAGAACCCGTCGATCAAGACACTAAAATTCTCGGCGAAATGTGACAGCATCGATAATGACAAAAAGCCATGAGCGATAGTCGATCCGAATGGAGTTTTTGCCGCGGCTTCTTGATCAACATGAATAAATTGATGATCGAGCGTGCAATCAGCAAATTGATCAATTTGCGCTTGGGTCACCGTGTGCCATGGCGTTGGCTCACTTTGATGGCCGACGGCTTGGCTAATGTCGGTTGTTTTTATCGTTGTTGTCATCTGATATTCTCCTTGATTAAAACCAGTCATGGCGCATGTTATAGCACGTGCTGTCGCTGTTTTTTAACAGCTGTGACCACAACGTTATTTGTGGCAACTCGAAGCGATAAAAATATTGTAGCGCTTGGAGTTTGCCCCGATAAAAATTCTGATCATCTTGATGTAATTCATTATCTGAGGTTTGGTTTAGCGCGGTGTTAGCCACAATACCCTGTCGTAACCACATCCAAGCGATCACCACATGACCAAATAGCTCAATGTATTTGACCGAGTTTGATAACACCAAATCAACGCCTTGTTGTGCCATGGCTTGGAGTACCGCGTTGCTGGTATCCGTTAGGGTGGTGAGTGCTTGCGCTAGCTCAGTGGCATAAACCTCAAGTTCTGGCTGCTGGTGGGCGAGGGCGATAGTCTTTTCAATCTCAGCTAAGGTTGCTAGGTAGCCCGCCTGTTGGTTAATCACTAACTTACGTGCCATCAAGTCGAGTGACTGAATGCCGGTAGTCCCTTCATGAATCGGGTTTAGACGATTATCCCGATAAAACATTTCGACTGGATGCTCATTGATATAACCATGGCCACCGAGTACTTGAATCGCTAAATCATTAGCTTTGGGGCCGTATTCTGACGGCCAAGTTTTAATAATGGGGGTTAAAAAATCGAGCAGTAGCTGTGCTTGTTGCTGCGCTTCACTGCTGTTTGCAGTGTGGCTGTCGTCGGCAAGCTGCGCGCCATAGAGTACTAGTGACAATGCGCCTTCGCTGTAAGCCTTCTGTGCCAGCAACATCCGGCGAATATCGCCGTGCTCTATAATGTTAACCATCGGTGATTGTGGCTCTTTACACGATGGTAGGCGACCTTGTGGTCGCTCTTTAGCGTAATCTAGGCTGTATTGATAACCCGCAATGCCGATCACAGCTGCAGAATTACCGATCATGATGCGGGCTTCATTCATCATGTGAAACATGTATTTAAGCCCGTTATTCTCTTCACCTACTAGGTAACCAATCGAGCCGCCGTTTTCGCCAAAACTCAATGCGGTTGAGGTCTGCGCGCGGCCGCCCATTTTATGAAACAGTCCGGCGAGAGCAACATCATTGCTAGCGCCAATGTTACCGTCTTGATCGACGAGAAACTTAGGCACCACAAATAATGAAATCCCTTTGATCCCTTTGGCCGCACCTTTAACTCGGGCTAAGACGAGATGCACAATGTTCTCGGTTAAATTGTGATCGCCACCGGAGATAAAAATCTTGTTGCCGGTGATTCGATAATTGCCATCACTGTCTTTAACAGCGCTGGTGGTAAGATCGGCAAGCCCAGAACCCGCGCCCGGTTCGGTCATCGCCATGGTGCCAGTGAAACGGCCACTGCGCATTGGCCTAACCCACGTTTCAATCAATTCATCACTGCCATGGGCTTGGAGTAAATTGGCGTTGGCTGAGGTGAGGGCGCTGTAGCCCATTCCTGTACCACCAGCGATGGTGAGGTAGGCATTGGCGATGCAGGCAATAATTGGTGGCAACTGCATCCCGCTAAACTCATAGTCAGCGGTTGATGAAGGTAAGCCCGATTCGACAACAGCATCAAACGCCGCCTGTAGTTCCTTCGGCAGATGAACTTTATTGCCATCAAACGTTGGCTGATTAGTATCGAGTAACTGACGGATCGGTAGAAAATGCTTAGTCGCGAGTGTTTTTGCCGTTTCAATAACTTGGCTAAACGTTTGGCGATCGTGATCTTGATAACGTTCCCGGTTAATTAACGACTCACTGTCAAACAGTTCATAAAGCAAGAACTCAATATCTCGCTCACTCATCATTGCTGCTGCCATATTCATTCCTTAAATTTTCTAATTTTTTGGTGATGGATCGTTAGACTGCTGAGGCACCGCCATCAACTGAAATACATTGCCCAGTTAAATAGGTGTTAGCGGGTGACAACATCATTAGCATCATCGTGACAACCTCTTGGGGCTCTGCAAGACGCTTCATTGGGATGTGACGACTCATCGAGTCTTGCATCTTATCGTCGGCCATATTAGTGACCATAGGAGTGAGTGCAAATGACGGGCAGATGGCATTAATCCGGATATTGAAATTGGCATATTCGACCGCAGCTGTTTTTGTTAAACCAATCACCGCATGTTTAGCCGCGCTATAAGCTGATAATGTCGGCGCACCACCGAGTCCGGCGCGTGAACTGACATTTAAGATGCTGCCACTACCTTGCTTTAGCATTTGCTCCAGCTGAACGCTCATGCCAAATTGCACGCCTTTAACATTGATATTGAATTGGCGATCAAGTGTTTCTTCATCGACTAAATGCAATGGTATTAGTGGTTGAGCAACCCCAGCATTATTAACGGCTATGTCTAGACGGTCGAATGTCTTAATGGCGGCATCGACCATCGCTTTACAATCGGATTTGATCGAAACATCGCATTTTAACGCGATGGCTTCTTTGCCACTGGCTACTATTTGCTCAGCGACTTGAGAGACACCCTCTTCATTAACATCCCCTAATACTAACTTAGCACCTCGGTCGGCGAGCGATTGCGCGAGTAATGCACCAAAACCTTGTGCCGCGCCTGTGATAAGGACGACCTTGTTGGTAAAATCTAATAATGGATCCATATATTTTATTCCTGTTATTATTGTTTTTTAGCAATCACGCCCAGTGCCATTTGTGCTAAAGGCTCGACGAATTCTGCAATTTTAGATGCCTCTTTGTTCGATGCATTACCTTGCGATGCACGCTTGGCAACACCTTGGGCAATAGCGGCAAGCCTGAAAAAGCTGAACGCGAGATAGAATGACCAGTTGTCGATACCATCAATTCCCATTCGCTGGCAATAAGTGGCGACATATTCTTCTTCACTAGGAATGCCAAGCGCGGCGCGATCAAGCCCTAGTAAGCCGTCAATCTTGCCCATACCTTGGGGCATGCGTAATCCCATGCATTGATATGCAAGATCAGAATAGGGATGACCAAGAGTTGATAATTCCCAGTCAAGCACGGCCAATACCGTTGCATTATCCGTATTGAACATCATGTTATCTAAGCGAAAGTCACCATGGACTAAACAAACCTTGCCATCATTTTTAGGGAGATTTTTCGCCAGCCATTCAATCAGCTGGTTCATCGGCGGGATATCACGTAATTGAGTATTGCGGTATTGCTCACTCCAGCGACTGAATTGGCGCTCGAAGTAATCACCTTGTGGGCCATAGTCAGCCAAACCACAGGCGTTAACGTCCACTTGATGTAGCGCGACTAGGGTTTTGTTCATTGAGTCATACATAGCACTGCGCGTTGTATTGTCATTAATTTCGGGTAATGAAGCGCTCCAATAGACTTGGCCTTCGCAATATTCCATTACGTAAAATAAGGTGCCAATAACCGCTCTGTCATCGCAATAATGGAACACCTTGGCCACCGGCACATTACTGTCTTTTAAGGCCGCCAACACGCGATATTCGCGATCAACCGCGTGGGCTGACTTAAGCAATTTCCCCGGTGGCTGCTGGCGTAATACATACGTGCCGGAGGGCGCGATTAACTTGTAGGTTGGGTTTGATTGACCCCCTGGAAATTTTTCGAGGGTTAATGGACCAACAAAGCCATCGATGTGCTGGCTAAGATATTCGCTTAAGGTGTCAGTATTTATTGCATGTGACTGTGTCATTATTTTGACCCGAGTGATTTGGCTAAGTCGCGCCCGAGTTGCATCATGTGCACTTGATCCGGACCATCGGCTAACCGTAGTGTTCGCTGCGCGGCAAACATCTGAGCCAAGAATGTGTCTTGACTCACTCCGAGCGCACCATGAATTTGGATGGCGCGGTCGAGCACGTCTAATGCCATGTTCGGCGCGACAATTTTAATCATTGCGATTAGATCTTTGGCGGCTTTATTACCGGATGTATCCATTTTTTGCGCGGCTTTTAGCGTCATCAATCGCGCTTGTTCTATCTGACACGCAGATTTGGCGATGTCTTCGCGTACCGATTGGTTCTTAATCATTGGCTGACCAAACACGACTCGCTCATTGACCCGTTTACACATCATCTCTAGTGCGCGCTGTGCGGCACCGACTGAGCGCATACAATGATGGATACGACCAGGACCTAAGCGCCCTTGAGCAATCTCAAAGCCTTTTCCTTCACCAACAATAATGTTGGCTACTGGTACTCTGACATCCTTAAAGATTATCTCGGCATGGCCTTCCGGCGAGGCGTCATAGCCAAAGACGGTCATTGGCCGCACAATAGTGATGCCGGGCGTATTCATCGGTACAAGTATTTGTGATTGTTGGATATATCGATTGGCGTTGGTTGGATCTGTTTTCCCCATCACGATCATCACTTCACATTCTTTACGGCACGCGCCGCTGATGTAGAACTTATGGCCATTGATCACGTAATCATCACCATCGCGCACAATCAATGTTTCGATATTGGTGGCATCACTAGAGGCTACTTCAGGTTCTGTCATCGCAAATGCAGAGCGGATTTCGCCAGCGAGTAGTGGTTCGAGCCACTGTTTTTTCTGCTCTTCACTACCGTATTTGGCGAGCACTTCCATGTTGCCGGTATCCGGCGCCGCACAATTGAATACTTCTGGTGCCCACACTATGTGACCCATCAACTCAGCCAGTGGTGCATACTCTAAATTCGTCAGTCCAGCACTATGCTTACCGTAGACAACAGGTAGGAATAAGTTCCACAAGCCTTGCGCTTTCGCTTTCGCTTTGAGCGCTTGCATAAGGGGTGGTGTACACCACTTATCGTCGGCCATTTGACGTTCCATCTCTTCTTCAATCGGGAAGACATGTTCCTCCATAAACGCAGAGACTTGCGCGATGAGTTTAGTAACTTTGTCGCTATATTCAAAATCCATGTGACTCTCCTAGTGTTAGCTTAATGACATCAGTGATTTTTTACTAAATGGCATAATTTTATCTATCTGCGCCTGCTCAATTTTGTTGACCCACTGTGGATCAACTAATAAAGCACGGCCAATGGCAACCAGATCAAATTCATCGTTATCCAGACGCTCAATCAATGCATCGATCCCGGTTGGGTTAGATGCGCCAGATAAATCTGCGTTACCTTCACCAATAAAATCGGCGTCCAGACCAACGCTACCAACGGTGATAACAGGTTTGTTGGTCAGTTTCTTGGTCCAGCCGGCGAGGTTTAGCTCTGATCCTGAAAATTCCGGCTCCCAGAAACGGCGAGTACTGGCGTGGAAAATATCGACCCCAGCATCACTTAATAGCGTGAGGAATGTTTGTAACTGTTCAGGGCTATCACATAATTTTGCGTTGTAATCTTGTTGTTTCCATTGCGAGAATCTAAAGATGATCGTGAATTCTTGACCGACCTTACGGCGGATAGCTTCAACGATTTCCACCGCAAAGCGGCTACGATTCTCTAAACTGCCACCGTAGTTATCATCACGCTGATTAGTCCCTTGCCAGAAAAATTGATCAACGAGGTAGCCGTGGGCACCGTGCACTTCAATAGCATCAAATCCGGTGTTTTTAGCATCAAGGGCCGCTTGGGCAAACGAGGCAACAACATCATCGATATCTTGCTGAGTCATGGCTACGCCATTTGGCGCACCGGGCTTGAATAATCCTGAAGGACTATATGCTGGCACCTCTTTATCAGGGCCAATACCTTCCTTGCGGATCGCGCCGACATGCCATAGTTGCGGTGCTATTTTTCCACCAGCGGCGTGAACTTCGTCAACCACATGCTTCCAGCCCGCTAGTGCTTTATCTCCAAAGATAGCTGGCACGTTTTCATAGCCGTTAGCGCCCTTGTGCGAAATAAAGGTACCTTCGGTAATAATAAGACCGACATTCCCTTCGGCACGGCGGCGATAATAGGCGGCAACATCTTCGCTAGGTACATAGCCTGGCGAAAATGTTCTGGTCATAGGTGCCATGACGGTCTTGTTTTTAAGTTGCAAATTGCCAAGCTTAAACGGTTTAAATAAGCTGGTGGTACTCTTCGTTGTTGTGGTCATAATAATTCCTAAATTTTTTGTTATTTGGGGCGATTAGCCAATAAGAAAGCCGCCGTCGACATTGATTGCTGTGCCAGTGGTGTAGCTCGCTGCATCAGACACTAAATAGAGTACGGTGCCTGCCATTTCTTGTGGTTGAGCGACTCGTTTCATCGGCACATGAGCCATCGCTTGTTTTAATATTTCAGGATTGTTAACCAGAGTTGAGGCGAATTTGGTATCGGTCGCACCCGGTAAAATTGCATTGACTCGAATGTTAAACTCGGCACATTCTTTAGCGAATGCTTTGGTCATTGAGATAACCGCTGCTTTGGTAATGGAATAAATTCCTTGATAATCACCAGGGATTACGCCGTTGACTGAGGCGACATTAACAATGGCGCCACCGCCGTTCTCGCGCATTAGTTTGGCACCGATGCTCGACATAAAAAAGTAGCCGCGAATATTTACGTCAACGGTCTTTTGGAATGCGCCTAAATCAGTATCTAGGATATGGCCAAAGTATGGATTGGCTGCGGCGTTATTAACTAAGATATCGAGACGACCATGTTGCTGTGAAATGGCGCTAAACAAACCTTCAATTTGGTCCATTTCGCCGATATGACAAGCAAGCGCCTGCGCACTGCCACCATCGTTTATGATTTGATCAACGACCGCCTGGCACCCTTCCGTTTTTCGGCTTGACACAACGACGTGAGCCCCGCTGGCTGCTAGGAGTTTAGCTATATGTTCACCAATGCCTCGGCTTGCACCGGTGACTAAGGCGATTTTTCCTGTTAAATCAAATAATTTACTGTTACTCATGTTAAATCCTTTCAATTTATCTAAATGTGGTCCAGCGCGGGCCAGCAAGGGTTAAGTGACTATAGTTATTAAGGTAATCGACACTTAAATCGTTTTCTGAAAATAATAATTTAGTGACCGAAGTATTTCTGATCTGTTGATTAAGGCGTAAAATTTGTTGGTCATTTAACCCTAATACATGTCCAATCATCACCGCTATAGGGCCACCTGAGGTGAATATCGCAATATCTTGTGAGGGTAAAGAATGCTGTTTCTTAGCACGACGCGATTGCGCTATCACTTCGCTCAGTGCATCGACACAGCGTTGTTTAAATTGCGGCCACGTCACTTTATAATCGCCGTTGCCCGCGATCCATTGATTGATCGCCTGCGCGAATTGTTGTTGAAAGTCACTATTTGAAGCTCCCTCACGCGCTAATGATTCGCTCTTGGTGGCAAAATCGGTCCAGCTGGGATCGAACTGACTCAATAAATCGACGTGGTCAAATTCATTAAAACCGCGGTGCATTACCACGGGCGCGTCAGTTTGTTGATTACCCAGTAAGAAATGCTCTAGGGTTTGGCCGTGACGTAATAAATCACCGCAGTAGATTTGGTCTGGCGACTTTTTATGTTGCCAATGACGCCCCAAGATTTTAGCCTGTTCAAAACCTACCTCAGATAATTGGTCATAATCAGCCTTACCAAAAGAGGCTTGGCCGTGACGTATTAAATAGATTGTCGCCATAAATGCACTGCCTTGTATTGAACATTAAAGAACTAACCATGTTGACTATGCTAAATTCACTAGGTAAATTAAACAAATGAATAGTTCTAATGACTTTGTATTCGTAAGGTGAATAGAGGTTTGAGTGGGGAGGATCGAGGAATACGATGAAAATTGATTTAAATTTATTTGTGGTGTTTGAGGCTATTTATTGTGAGGGCAACATTACCAAGGCCGCGGCGGCATTAAATTTGTCGCAGCCAGCAGTGAGTCACTCGTTAAGTAAATTACGTAGTCATTTTGATGATGCGCTGTTTGTACGCCAAGGCAATGAGATGCGGCCAACGCCGGTGGCTAATAACGTGATTGCTGATGTCCGTGAAGCGTTACATCAGCTACAAGTTTGTTTAGTACAGTCTCGCCAATTTGAGCCAAAAACCTCACGCAAAAAATTTAAGGTGTCGTTACATGGTTCACTCGAAGCAATATTCTTACCTAATTTAATGCAGCGGTTAAAGAAAGACGCGCCACAAATCCACCTCAACTCTAATCGACGGGTTCGCCGTAGTGAGCTCGAAATTAAACTGGCCAGTGGTGAATTTGATTTGGCGATTGATGCCTTGTTTCCCGTGAGCGAGAACATATCTCATACCCAGATTGAGCACGACGAATTGGTGGTAGTGGCGCGTAATGACCACCCGCAAGTTAATGAACAATTGAGTTTAGAGACTTATTTAGCGCTAGAGCATGTGCTGGTTTCTTCACGTTCATCGGGACCGGGATTAGAGGATTTTGAGTTGGAGCGTTTAGGCTTTCACCGTAACGTTACCTTACGTTGTCAGCACAATTTCGCGGCATGTCGCGTCGTTGCGAGCAGTGATATGTTACTAACACTGCCCAAGACTGCCGCACATATTTTTGAGAAAATGCTCGATATCAGTATATACACGCTGCCGGTGGATTTACCGCCAATTGATATTCATCTCTATTGGCACGTTAATGTTGATATGGAACCAGCGAATAAATGGCTCAGAAATCAAATTATCGCCGCTGCTGGGCACTAGGGGATTTCCAGGCTCATTATTAACCTCGCACCTTCGGTTACATAAACAGATTAAGTAATTCGTTTAAGAAACGTTGTCCCAATGGCGTGATATGCCAGTGACTGTCGGTTTGCTCAAGCAGTCCTTTAGTGATTGCTTTGTCGATTCGTTTACTGATGCTGCTTTCATCCAATCCGGTATACCGAGCGAAATCATCGCGTGGACAAGGTTCGACTAAGCGAAAACGATTCATGAAAAACTCTAACGCTAAGTCCTCTGACTGGGCATCCCATTGCTCAAATACAAATTGGTTGTCACAGTCTAAGTAGCCTTTCGGGTGTTTTATTTTACTGGCCCGGCTAATAGTCTGGTTAGTCGGGTGCGTTATCTTCGAATGCGCGCCGCAGCCAATGCCTAAGTAGTCGCCAAATCGCCAATAGTTAAGGTTATGCCAACATTGCTTGTTTGGTTTGGCAAAGGCGGATATTTCATATTGGACATAACCTGCTGCTGCTAGCGCTTCGCGACCAGCGTCGTAGATATCCGCGAGAATATCATCGTCTGGGATCGTTGGCGGCTTGGAATGGAACTGAGTATTGGGCTCAATGGTTAATTGGTACCAACTTAAATGAGGTGGCGCTAATTCGATTGCTTGGCGCAAATCCCCTAAGGCATCGGTGACGTTTTGTTTAGGTAATGAGTGCATTAAATCGATGTTGTAAGATCGTAGACCTAATTCAGCGGCTTGCTTAGCGGCATTAATCGCTTCATCACAATCGTGGATACGACCTAAAATAGTTAACTTATCCGGCTGGAATGATTGCACGCCGATTGAGATACGATTGATCCCAGCGTGTTGGAATTGGGCGAAACGGCCACTTTCAACGGTGCCCGGATTCGCTTCCATTGTCACTTCAATGTCGTCGGCGCACTTAACCAAGCTCTTTACCCCATCGAGTAATCGCTTCATTTGCAACGGGTCGAGTAAGGAAGGTGTACCGCCACCGATAAAGATCGATTGCAGTGTACGTCCTTGAACATCTGCCAAGTCATTGCTTAAATCAGCGAGCAACGCATCAACGTATGCTTGATGCGGGATGTCATTTTTTAACGCGTGAGAGTTAAAGTCACAATATGGACATTTTTGTACGCACCATGGAATGTGAATATAAAGACTTAGCGGTGGTAATGATAATGCTAGCGACTCACTCATTTCAGTGCGGCTTTTAGTTGCGGGAGAAGTGCTTTAAGCGCTTGCCCGCGATGGCTAAGTTTATTTTTGGTTTCCTTGCTTAGCTCTGCACTGGTGCATTTTTCGCTTGGCACATTAAAGATTGGATCGTAACCAAAACCATCACGACCACTTTGCTTAACGGTGATTTCACCGTTCCAAAAGCCTTGGCAGATAATAGGTGTTGGATCTTCGCTGTGCTGCATGTAGACCAAGACACAGACAAAACGGGCTTGGCGTGCGCTTTGTTCTACATCGTTTAGGGTCAATAATAGTTTGTCGATATTACTTTGGTCGGTAGCCTCTTCGCCGCTATAACGCGCCGAATAAATACCTGGCGCGCCGCCAAGTGCCATCACTTCAAGTCCTGAGTCGTCGGCAATAGCAGGCAAACCGGTTAATTTCGCGGCATGGCGCGCTTTGATAATGGCGTTCTCAACGAATGTGGTGCCGGTTTCAGGTACGTCAGGGACATTAAAATCACTTTGTGGTACCACGTTAACATTGAGTGGAGCAAGCATGTTGGCAAGCTCTTTTACTTTTCCTTTGTTGCCAGTGGCAAGGACGATTTGTGTCATGGGAAATAAACCTAGGGTTGTCACTTAGCTATTATGAGCGAAGCGAGAATGAAGTTATGCCATTAATTTTAATTAACTGATTCAGCGCTGCTACTTGAACATCAAGACGCCGTTAATCCATCCATGGAGGCTCTGGTGCAGCATTCCTGCTGCCCGAGCTTGCTTTATCAAATATCAACACGTTCAATCCATAAAGGTCATGGTGATATTTTAGGTCGATATGGCAAATACAGTTGAGATTAATAGCGCAGTTTATGCCGATTAATCGGCGTAGAATTTTTGCTTAAAGGCGATGCTGCTGTTTAGGCCATCACGATTAGTTGCTGATACCTGAATAGTAAATTTTTCATCATTACGAAACGGTAGCTCAGCGATGTAGTAAATAGCGTCGCCTTCAATCACTTCTTTAAAGGTTAGCTGACGGGTGTTGCCTGTTAGGTTAACGGCTTTGCCAGTCACACTCGCCTTGACTGCTGGATTGCCATCAATAAGTGTATCTAGTACTGAAATGTTAACAAAGGCATTGTAGCGTGAACGTTTAATATTATAGGTTTTGGCTATTTTGGGCGTTAAAAAGGTACTGGAAAGTGCCATGTAATGCACTTGAAATCGTCCTGATTGCTCAAATTGACCACCTTGTGTGGCATGGCTTAGTGGTGCGATAACAGTCAAAATGGCAAGCGATAAGCAAAGAAGTAATGAGCGCATAATTATAGTCCTTAGTGGTTTGAGCCAATTATAACGTTAATTGCGACTTTAATCAGCTCTCTAAAGCAACTAATGAGGGGCGAGACTCATTAGTTGCTTACGCCGTGCGATATTTATAACGCGCCCCATACTGGGCCAATCACATCATTAAATAGCAAGTTAAGAAAATTTAATCCAATAAATACCACTAGCATTGATAAATCTAAGCCACCGAGTGCCGGTAGAACACGGCGGATTGGCGCTAGCATCGGCTCTGTTAGCTGTGACATCACATATTCGACCGGATGGCCCCCTTGGCTTATCCAGCTTAAGATAACCCGGATGAGCAAGATCCAAAATAATAACAGGCCAGCTTTCTTTATCACCAGTAATGGGCTAAGAATTGCTAAACTAATCAGGTCGATAGCACCGCCAAGTACTAACGCTTTAACGCCAAACTTCGCAGCGGCGACGATTATCGCTAGTAAGACACCGGCCATATCGATACCGAGAAATCCGGGGATAAAACGGCGCATCGGGACAAGAATTGGATTGGTGGCCTTAACCACAAATTGACTCATCGGATTATAAAAGTCGGCTTTAGCCAGTTGCAACCAGACGCGCAAAATAACGATCATCAGAAAGGTATTAAAAACGATGTCGATTAAAAAGGTCATTGAATTCATTGGTGGTAGAGTCCTTAAAATTGTTTAGCCATTTCTTGGGCACGAATAACGGCGCTATTCATTGCATCATCGATGGTTTTGTCTAAGTGTTGTGCTTGAAATGTTTCAATAGCGGCATGAGTCGCGCCGCCTTTTGAAGTGACCTGTTTACGTAAGTCTGATAATTCAAGGTGATTGTTATGGCGTACCATTTGTGCGGCCCCCAGTGCTGCTTGCTGAATCAGCAGTCGAGCTTCTTCGCCACTTAGTCCCATTTTTACCGCACTTTGCTGCATGTATTCCATGAACAGAAAGAAGTACGCTGGTGAACTGCCGCTACACGCAATAACCGTGTCGATATGCGCTTCGTCTTCAACCCATAATACTTCGCCAACCGAGCTTAATATCTCAGTGCTAATCGCACGATCAGTTTTGCTAATAGTTGATGGCGCGTAGATGCCAGTCATCCCTAAACCTAGCAACGATGGCGTGTTAGGCATGCTGCGCACTAGGCGAATATCTTGGCTGAAGTAGTCGTTGTAACGTGAACTGTCGATGCCCGCTGCGACGGTAATAAATAACTTACTGGCTAACTCATCGCAACTGATCGCTTGGCAAACTTGTTCCATGATCTGCGGCTTAACCGCCAATACCACAACATCGGCCCACGCAATTGCTTCGTCATTGTTGCGAGTGGTTGCGATGCCAAATTCAGCGTGCAATTTGTCGAGCTTATCTTGGCCACGATTGGTTGCCATAATTAATGAACTTGGATAATGCTTGGCAATTAAACCGTTCATGATGCTGCGCGACATATTGCCGGCGCCAATAAAGGCTATTTTTTTATGTTCCATTGTTATACTTCACTATTGTTAGGTTGCTTTGGCGCACGTTGTCCGAAAATGGCACTGCCGATACGAACCATGGTTGAGCCGTGTGCAATGGCACTGTCAATATCGCCACTCATTCCCATCGACAGCGTATCAACATCAGGAAAGTTTTGCTGCAATTGGATAAACAACTCATTCATTTGATTGAACTGACTGTTTACATGGCTAATATCGTCGCTCGGTTGGCCAATGGTCATTAGGCCGCGTAAAACTAAATTGTCTAATGAATGAATCAGTTGTGCAAGTGTTAATACATCTTCTGGTGATACGCCTGATTTACTGGCTTCGCCACTAATATTGACTTGAATACATACATTTAGCGGTGGTTTATTGTTTGGGCGTTGTTCATTCAATCGCTTGGCTATTTTATCTCGCTCCACCGTATGTACCCAATCAAAATTTTGGCTCACCAGTTTCGATTTGTTTGACTGAAGAGGGCCGATAAAGTGCCATGTCAGTTGCGGATCATTGAAGTGTTGTACTTTATCAACGCCTTCTTGGACATAGTTCTCACCAAAATGAGTATGACCTGCCGCGATTGCTTCGCAAATATCTGCTATCGGCTTTGTCTTGCTGACGGCCAATAATTGAACGCTATGTTGCTGACGTTGATATTTATTTTCACAAGAATGTATGGTGCTAATTGCTGATTTCAGTCGTTCTGTTATGGTAGTCATAGTCATTTAATAAATTGAGTTGAAAGTCTTATGGATATTACTGAATTACTTGCCTTTAGCGTAAAGCATAAAGCGTCTGATTTGCACCTTTCTGCGGGCGTACCACCAATGATTCGTGTTGATGGTGAAGTTAGAAAACTTAACGTACCAGCGCTAGAGCATAAAGAAGTACACAGCTTAGTGTACGATATTATGGATGATAAACAGCGTAAAGACTACGAAGAACACTTAGAATGTGACTTTTCTTTTGAAGTGCCTGGTATGGCTCGCTTTAGGGTTAATGCATTTGTACAAAACCGTGGTGCTGGTGCGGTGTTTAGAACAATCCCAAGTGAAGTGTTAACGATGGAACAATTGGGTTGTCCTCAAATATTCAAAAAGATTGCTGAAAAGCCTCGTGGATTAGTTCTTGTTACCGGGCCAACAGGCTCTGGTAAGTCGACCACGTTGGCGGCGATGATCGATTATATCAACGAATCGCGCCGCGAACATATACTAACCATCGAAGACCCTATCGAGTTTGTTCATAAGAATAAGCAATGTTTGATTAATCAGCGTGAAGTCCATCGTGATACTCATAGCTTCGATAACGCATTGCGCAGCGCACTGCGTGAAGATCCGGATATTATCCTTGTTGGTGAAATGCGTGATTTAGAAACAATTCGCCTAGCGTTAACAGCAGCGGAAACAGGCCATTTAGTCTTTGGTACGCTTCATACAACCTCGGCGTCAAAAACCGTCGATCGTATTGTTGATGTATTTCCTGCGTCTGAAAAAGACATGGTACGAACGATGTTGTCTGAATCGCTCGAAGCCGTTATTTCACAAACGCTGGTTAAGCGAGTGGGTGGCGGTCGTGTTGCCGCTCACGAGATTATGGTGGGCACACCTGCTATTCGTAATTTGATTCGTGAAGCGAAAGTCGCACAAATGTATTCTGCGATTCAAACGGGTATGTCGTTTGGCATGCAAACCCTCGATCAATCGTTGAGTAATTTAGTGAACGCCGGCGATATTTCACGTGAAGATGCCGTGCAAAAAGGCTCTGGTAAGATGAGCATCTAGGAATACTATGAAAATACTCCCTTTTTTAAAGACCCTACAGCAAGAGAAGGGCTCAGATCTTTTTATCTCTGCCCATGCTCAGCCTAGTATTAAAGCGAGCGGTGAAATCACGCCAATCAGTGATGACACCCTATCTGAAGATGAGAGTCTTGAGATCGTGTTAGGTGCGATGAACGACAAACAGCGCAACGAATTTGAAGAAACTCGAGAGTGTAATTTTGCCTTGGCGATTGATGAACTTGGACGTTTTCGTGTTAGCGCCTTCTGGCAACGCGGTATGGCCGGCTTAGTAGCACGTCGAATTGAAACGACCATTCCGGAAATGGATGATCTGAAATTACCCTCGGTACTTAAAGATGTCATCATGAGCAAGCGTGGCTTGGTTATAATGGTTGGTGCAACGGGAACGGGTAAGTCGACCTCGCTAGCGGCGATGTTAGGCTATCGTAATCGTCATTCTAAAGGCCATATTCTGACGGTGGAAGATCCGATTGAATTTGTTCATGAACATCGCAAAAGTATCGTTAACCAACGCGAAGTTGGTGTTGATACGGAATCCTTTGAAGCAGGACTTAAGTCGGCACTGCGTCAAGCGCCTGATGTCGTTTTGTTGGGGGAGATCCGTTCGCGTGAAACGATGGAATATGCCCTGACGTTCGCTGAAACCGGTCACTTGTGTGTCGCAACACTGCATGCCAATAACGCTAACCAAGCGTTAGAGCGTATTATGCATTTGGTGCCTAAGGAAAAACACACTCAGCTATTGTTCGATTTATCGCTTAATTTACGTGGTATTGTCGCGCAGCAACTGGTACCAACTAAAAGCGGTAAAGGACGACGTGCAGCCATTGAAATTTTGCTCAATTCGGCGCGTATTTCTGATTTGATTGGTAAGGGCGAGTTGCACTTATTGAAAGACACGATGGCTAAATCTAACGAACTCGGGATGAAAACGTTCGATCAGGCACTATTTGAGCTCTATCAGAATCAAGAGATCAGCTACGCAGATGCCCTGCATCATGCGGATTCTCCTAATGACTTACGATTAATGATTAAACTTAAAGGTGGCCAAGAAATTAGCGCCGGTATGTTAAATGAAGTGACCTTAGATTTAGATTAATTGACGTTAAATAATGACTCAGCATAACAATGTTGCTGCTGAGTCATTTTTATTAAATATTTTGCTCAAACCAACTTTCTAAAATTAACACCGCTGACACACTGTCTATTTTTCCTTTAGTCAGTTTCTTATAACCACCCAATTCAAACAATCGCTCTTTAGCCGCTACGGTCGTTAGGCGTTCATCGTGTCCCTGCGTTGTTAGCTTGAATCTGGCATGGATTTGACGTGAAAATTTACGTGCTCGTGCTGTGATGGGCTGGTCTGTGCCATCCATATTGGTGGGAAACCCAACAATAACCTGTGTTGGTTGCCATTCTTTAAATAGCGCTGCCAGCGTATCCCAATTGGGTATGCCATTGTCAGCTTTAATCGCACTCAATGGGCTAGCGGTACAGGTTATTTTCTGGCCAACCGCGACACCAATACTTTTTACGCCATAATCAAAGGCGATTATACAACTCATATTATTTATCTTCTTTTTCGGGTCAGCTATGACCGGTTTGGGACGTTAACTGCCAGATATCAAAACCTAACTGTTTAGTCGCTTGTTGCCATCGGTCATCTATAGTCGTGTTAAACAGGATGTTAGGGTCAGCCTCGATCGTTAACCACGCATTTTCCAGTAGCTCTTGTTCAAGTTGTCCTGCTGACCAACCCGAATAGCCAAGTGCGATAAGGTAGTGCTCGGGTGCCTGTGTCGTGCCCAGCACTTGCAAAATATCATTGGACGTTGTCAGCATGATGCCAGGCGCTAGGAGTGCACTACTTGCCCACGATTCTTGGGGCGAGTGAATAATGAATCCGCGCTCTTGGTTCATTGGCCCGCCATTAAATACTTGCTTATTAAAGAGCGGAGCGTCAATTTCGTCGGGCAATGCTAATTTAGTCAGTAGTTGCTTAACACTGAGTTGGGCAATGGGATGATTAATGATTAACCCCATTGCACCTTCATCGTCGTGCTCACAGATATAAACGACGCTACGCTTAAAATAAGGGTCGTCGAGGTTTGGCATTGCAATCAGTAAGTGATTTTTCAGGCTGTCCATTGAGGGACGTGCTCCTTTTTTTAACCGCCGGATAGCTTTACAGTAAAGCCTTTTTTCTCAAGGAAGGATTTTATAACGTCCCGTTGATCCCCTTGAATCTCAATAATGCCATCTTTCACAGCGCCGCCGCAACCACATAGTTTTTTGAGATCTTTACCGAGTGCTTTAAGGCCTTTGGCATCGAGCAGTAAACCATTGACGGTAATAACGCCTTTCCCTTTACGGCCTTTAGTTTCACGCTTTAAACGCACAATCCCATCGCCTTGTGGCAATTGTTCACTCTCTGCTTGTGGCGTGATCCTGCCACTGTCGGTGGAAAAGACTAATACCGAGTCATTATTATTCATTTGAAACTATCCTAAATACTGGGCTTAAAGGTTATTTTAACAGAGCTTTTGGCTTACATAAATTTATTTGCCTGATAGAATGGTGAAAAGTTGGCGTCTTTGACGCGCAAAGTGCGTTTTGAAGAGAGCCTCGAACATTCCAAAGATATTGGTATATGTGGATGTATTCACGGCGTGTTTATCGATATCTAGATTATAATACGCGTGCCATAGCGTCTTTGGGAGCAGATTATGAAATGGTTTAGTGCGATCCTTGTTGTGTTGTTGGTTTTACTCCAACAACGATTATGGACTGGCAAAAATAGCTGGCCTGATTATTTACAGTTAGAGCAAGATATTGTGGTGCAAATGGCGGCGAATCAAACGCTCGCCAATAAAAATCAATTGCAATATAAGGAAATCGCCGATTTAAAAAATGGTCTCGATGCCATTGAAGAACGTGCGCGCAATCAGCTCGGCTTAATTAAAAGTGATGAAGATTTTTATCGTTTTGTTGAATAGCGCCATTCATACCCCCTTTAGTAAATTAGTATAAGAAAGAGAATCAATTGTCAGTCAATCCTTTATACGCCGTCGTTCCTGCTGCCGGTATCGGTAAACGAATGGGAAGCGAAATTCCTAAGCAATATCTAACTATTAATGATTTACCGATCATTCATTATTCCTTAGACACATTATTAGTGCATCCTGACATCGTTACGGTTGTGGTCGTTCTACACCCGCAAGATCGATGGTTTTGCTCACTAGCGATTGCTAAACACCCTAAAATAACGGTCGTTGTCGGTGGCGGTGAACGTGCAGATTCGGTGCTGAATGGGCTAAAGTCGCTACCGAGCCAAGGTCGAGTGTTAGTCCATGATGCGGCAAGGCCGTGTCTTTGCCATGATGATTTAAACAATTTAATCGCAGCACAGCGCCCTAAATGTGGTGCAATATTAGCGAGTGAAGTGCGCGATACGATGAAACGCGGTGCTGTCGATGGCACCATCGATCATACCGTAGAGCGCCAACAGTTGTTTCATGGTTTAACTCCTCAACTCTTTGATCTGGCGCTATTGCGCGACACCTTGCAAGCGGCTCTCGCACAATCTCAAGTGATCACCGATGAAGCGTCAGCGATGGAATGGGCACAGCACGAGGTTAAATTGGTGATTGGACGTAGTGACAACATAAAGGTCACTCGCCCTGAAGACCTGCAATTGGCTCAACTCTTTTTAACTCAACAAGGCCGCATTAGCGGGGAGAAATCATGATGCGTATTGGTCACGGATTTGATGTACATAAATTTGGTGGTAAAGGTCCTGTTATCATTGGAGGTGTTGCTGTCGAACATGAGGTGGGGCTCATTGCTCATTCTGATGGCGATGTTGCATTGCATGCGTTATCGGATGCCATATTAGGCGCCTGCGCAATGGGAGATATAGGTCATCACTTTCCTGATACGGATGCGCAGTATAGCGGTGTAGATTCCCGCATACTACTCCGACACATTTGGGGATTAGTGAAGAATGAAGGCTATCAGATGGGCAACTTAGATTTGACCATTGTTGCACAAGCTCCCAAAATGGCCCCACATATCCAAGCGATGCGAGAGAGTATCGCCAGTGATTTAGAGTGTGACTTGTCTCAGGTTAATGTTAAGGCAACCACCACTGAAAAACTCGGATATGTTGGGCGTGAAGAAGGTATTTCGACTCACGCTGTGGTGTTACTCATCGCTAAGGATAAGCAATAATGGCACTTCCACAATGGCATTACTTGCATGGTCAACCGCTGCAGCAAGGTATTATTAAATCACAAGAGCAAGATTTTTGTGTGGTTGAAGAATTAGGTTATGACACCGATGGTGAAGGTGAGCATTTATTCTTGCTGATCGAAAAGCGTGGTTTAAACACGACCGCGGTCGCGAAAATGATTGCGATTTGGGCGAACGTTGGCGTTAGAGACGTTAGCTACGCTGGGCTCAAAGATCGCTATGGTCTAACCACGCAAACCTTTAGCGTGCAGTTACCCGGCAAAGAATCGCCAGCCACCGCATTACTGGAAACCGATCAGCTAACCGTTCTTTCTGCCAAGCGTAATAGTAAGAAATTACGCCGTGGCGCACTTAAGGGAAATCGCTTTACCTTGCTTATTCGTGGGCTCACTGATGACCATGCGCTGGTTAATCGCTTGGAAACGATTGCCAAAGAAGGTGTGCCAAATTACTTTGGTGAGCAGCGTTTCGGTCATGATGGCAATAATATCGACGCGGCGTTGTCGATGTTTAGCGGTATTAAAGTTAAAAATAGAGATTTACGCTCAATCTATCTCTCGGCGGCACGTTCTTTAGTTTTTAACGATGTGGTCAGCGAACGAATCTCTCAGGGCCTACATCTAGCGCCTCTTAGCGGTGATGCGTTTATGTTAAGTGGTAGCAAAGCAGGATTTACACCACCGACCATCGATGATGAAATTCTCGCTCGTTTTGAGCAGCAAGACATAGTGCTTAGTGCACCATTGGTCGGTAAAGGAACCAAGGTTCATGCCGATGCCCAAGTCTTTGAAGAACAGATAACTAATCGACATCAAGTGTTGATTGAAGGCTTGATTAAGCACGGTTTAAAAAATGAGCGCCGTGGGTTACTATTGCATCCTATTAACATGGAGTGGCAATTTGTTGAGCAAGGTTTAACGTTGTCGTTTAGCTTACCTGCGGGAAGTTACGCCACCAGTGTGATGCGCGAAATTGCAATCATAAGCGATGCGAATAAAAAAGGAAGATAAGTGAACATACTAATTAGTAATGATGACGGCGTGCATGCGGAAGGAATAGCGGCACTATATGATGCGTTACTCGACCAGGACAATCGATTAACTGTAGTCGCACCCGATCGAAATTGTAGCGCGGCGAGTAGTTCGTTAACGTTGCAAAATCCATTACGCACCACCACCTTGGATAATGGCTTTATTTCAGTCAATGGTACCCCGACAGATTGTGTCCATTTAGCGCTTAATATGTTACTTGAGAATGATCCTCAGCTCGTGATCACGGGCATAAATGCGGGTGCCAACCTCGGCGATGACGTGATTTATTCTGGTACCGTGGCGGCAGCGATGGAAGGGCGTTACATGGGCCTACCATCGGTGGCGATGTCACTGGCAGGCAGCGCACTTAAGCATTACGCGAGTGCTGGCTACTATGCCAATAAAATTGTCTCACAGCTTAAAGAGTGCCCATTACCCGCTAACCAGATCTTAAATGTTAATGTACCAGATCTTCCGCTTGATCAAATCAAAGGGATTAAAGTGACGCGATTAGGCGCGCGGCATCGTGCGACATCAATGATCAAAACACAAGATCCAGGAGGCCGTGATATCTACTGGGTAGGTCCTTTGGCGAAAGAAGATGACGCCGGAGAGGGCACCGATTTTCATGCTATTGCCAATGGTTATGTCTCAATTACTCCTATTACCGTCGATTTAACCGCCCATCATCGGATTGATAAACTTCGACAGTGGGCGGCGCATATATGACCACCGTTAAGACGACACTCAATGGTCAGCGCTTGGCAAAGCGATTGATTGAAGAGGGGATTAATGATCAATCGGTGCTAAGTGCGATAGCCGCCACTCCGAGGCAGTTGTTTATCGATCAAGCGTTAGAATACAAAGCGTATGAGAATACAGCGCTGCCGATCGGACATGGTCAGACAATTTCACAACCCTATATCGTGGCAAAGATGACTCAGATTCTGTTGGCTAATGGGCCAATTGATAATGTTTTGGAAATAGGCACCGGTTCTGGCTATCAATGTGCGATATTGGCGCAACTTGTTGAAAATGTGTACACTGTCGAGCGAATTAAGGCACTACAACGTCAGGCTAAGCGTCGGTTAAGGTTGATGGATCTACATAATGTATCAATGAAACATGGCGATGGTTGGCAAGGTTGGCAAGCTAAGGCACCTTTTGATGCCATTATGGTCACCGCTGCCCCGGACGAGGTGCCAACGCAATTGCTAATGCAGCTTAAGGATGGCGGGCAGATGATCATTCCTGTTGGCACTCAAGAGCAGTTATTGCTATTGATCACTCGACAAGGCGAACGATTTGTTAAGCAAACAATCGAAGCCGTTAAATTTGTGCCGCTATTGGCCGGCGATCTTTGCTAAAACTGTTTTAGCATCATTATTATTAGCTTGGAGAGCTTAGTTGAAAATATTTACCCCTTTGTATGATTGGGCGATGCGTGTCGCTCGTCATAAATTTGCCGCTTATTATCTTGGTATCATGAGTTTTGCTGAATCGGTATTTTTTCCGGTTCCTGTTGATGTCATGCTGGCGCCAATGGCGTTAGCCAAACCCCACCGCGCTTGGTATTACGCCTTGAATGCAACCGCCTTTTCCGTATTAGGAGGCGCGGTTGGTTATTACCTTGGCTACGCAATGTATGACAGCGTTGTAGTGCCGCTGATTGAATCCGTAGGTTATCAAAGTAAGCTCGAAACTGCGCATTCTTGGTTTTCTGAGTATGGGATTTGGGTTATTTTTATCGCAAGCTTTACCCCAATTCCTTATAAAGTATTTACCATCACTGCAGGTACCATGGGGATGTTATTTTTACCCTTTATGTTGGTATCATTAGTTGGCAGAGGATTACGATTTTTCTTAGTCGCCGGACTCATGAAGTGGGGCGGTAGCGATATGGAGTCTAAATTGCGACGCTGGATCGACGCACTCGGCTGGGCGGTGATAGCTATTATCGTCATTTTATTGCTTGTTTTTAAGTAGTTAATCATGACTAAATACGCATGGCTCACGTTAATCAAAATATCGCTAATAGTCGGTTTTTTGACGAGCTGTGCATCACCGACTGGACCCGCACCAGTTTCTTCTATTGCGAATGTGTCAAAAAAATATGATCGGCCAATAATTAATGGCAATCGTTATATTGTACGTCGTGGAGACACCTTGTTTTCCATCGCATTTGCGGCTGGTTTGTCTCATAAGTTACTGGCAGTAAACAATAATATAAAGAAACCTTATACCATCTACCCAGGTATGTCCCTTACCCTTTCGAAAAACACACCATCTATAAAAGTAGTCAAGAAATCCGCTGTGTCAAAAAAATGGCAGAAAAAGCTTGATAGTCAAAAAAAAGACACGTATTCTAAACCTGTAATTAAGCCAAAGCGCTCCACCAAGAAAGTCGTTAAAAAAAGTAATCGAGTTTCGTTAAACGGTGGAAAAGCTAAAAAAATCGCAAAATGGATTTGGCCAGCAAAAGGGCGCGTAGTATCGGTGTACTCTGCCACGTCGCAGGGAAATAAAGGGATAGATATAGCTGGATTGAAAGGAAGCAACATTGTAGCTTCCGCCGCAGGCAAAGTGGTTTATGCAGGCAGCGCACTGAAAGGTTATGGCAATTTAATAATAATTAAACATAACGATGATTTCTTAAGCGCCTATGCACATAACAAAACACTCTTTGTTAAGGACAAGCAGCAGATTAGACAAGGGCAGTTGATTGCCAAAATGGGTAAGACAGAATCAAAAACTGTGCAACTTCATTTTGAAATTCGCTTCCGAGGAAAATCTGTAAATCCAGCGAACTATCTTCCTAAACGATAACTAATCTAAAGGAATTAATCGCAGTACTTACTGACGATTATTAAGGAAGAATATTATGGGACGCAAAGCTACTGCTTCAAATCAAATTAACTCAACTGTTGCTGATAGTGACAAATCTTCAAACTTAGATGCTACTCAAATCTATTTAAGTGAAATCGGTTTTTCGCCGTTATTAACTGCAGAAGAAGAAGTGTATTACTCACGTTTAGCATTACGTGGTGATATGGCTGCTCGTCGTCGTATGATTGAAAGTAATTTACGTCTCGTTGTTAAAATTTCCCGTCGCTACCTTAATCGTGGATTGGCATTGTTAGACCTTATCGAAGAAGGTAATCTTGGTCTTATTAGAGCGGTTGAGAAGTTTGATCCTGAGCGTGGATTCCGTTTCTCAACTTACGCTACTTGGTGGATTAGACAGACCATTGAACGTGCGATTATGAATCAAACCCGCACGATTCGTTTACCTATCCATGTCGTCAAAGAGCTAAATATCTATCTACGTGCTGCTCGTGAGTTGGCTCAAGAGTTAGATCATGAGCCAACAGCTGAGGACATTGCACGTAAGTTGGATAAGCCGGTTGCAGATGTCAGTAAAATATTAAAGCTTAACGATAAAATTAGTTCTGTTGATAACCCAATGAGCGGTACTAATGAAAAAGGGTTATTGGAAGTCATTGCCGCTGGCGACCATTACGCCCCAGAAGCCACTAACATGAATGACGACATCAATAACAGCTTGGTACGTTGGTTAAACGAATTAAACACTAAACAACGTGAAGTATTAGCACGCCGTTTCGGCCTGCTAGGACACGAGCCATCAACACTGGAAGTAGTAGGGCGTGAAATAGGCCTAACCCGTGAGCGTGTTCGTCAAATTCAAGTAGAAGCATTGAAACGGATGCAGGATATTCTAAAAAGCCAAGGGCTTTCAATTGAAACGTTATTCCCAGCAGGGCATTAATCGTTAATAGCTCCATAAAAAAGGACCGCAAGGTCCTTTTTTTATGTGTGTAGCAACGTTAAATTAGCTGGTTTTTTAACGCGTAGATTAACTCTAATGCCTGTTTGGGGCTGAGTTCATCAGGATCAAGAGTTCTTAACTGCTCGATGGTGGCTTCATTAGGTGAATGTTCAATAATGGTTGGTAATAGCGCCGGTCCACTCGCATGATTAGTGCCTATCATTTCAAGCTCTGCAAGTTTTGCTTTGGCTATTTGGGTGACGACTTTTGGGATGCCGGCCAATTGTGCCACTTGAATACCATAGCTCTTATTGGCAGCGCCCTCTTCAACATGATGTAAAAACGCAATGGTGTCGTCGTGTTCAATGGCGTCAAGATGGACGTTAACCAAATGGGGCAATTGCTCAGACAGTTGGGTTAGCTCAAAGTAATGAGTGGCGAATAAGGTTAATGAATTTGATTTAGTCGCTAGGTAGTGAGCACTTGCCCACGCCAGAGATAAGCCATCAAATGTGCTGGTGCCTCGGCCAATTTCATCCATCAAGACTAAACTGTTCTTCGTGGCGTTATGAAGGATGTTCGCCGTTTCCGTCATTTCTACCATAAAGGTTGAACGACCGCTGGCTAAATCATCAGAGGCGCCAATACGGGTAAATATCCGGTCTATATTGCCGATGTGCGCGCGTTGTGCTGGCACATAGCTACCGATATGCGCCATCAGGCAGACAAGCGCTGTTTGACGCATGTAGGTCGACTTACCACCCATGTTTGGACCGGTTATCACTAACATTTGGCGCGCAGATGTTAAATTCACTGGATTGGCAATGAATGGGTCGGACATGACTTGTTCGACAACGGGATGACGTGCTTCCTCAAGTTCGATGCCTATGCCTTGATGAAAGCTTGGCGCACTATAGTCATAATCTTGCGCGCAACGGGCGAAGTTACTTAACACGTCAAGTTGAGCTAATGCTGAACTGCTACGTTGCAGTGGCGACAATTGTGGCATCAATAAGTCAAAAATCTCTTCATAAAGCTGTTTTTCTAACGCGAGCGCTTTGCCTTGGCTAGAGAGTACTTTGTCTTCGTGTTCTTTTAGTTCAGGAATAATAAAGCGCTCGTTGTTTTTGAGCGTTTGACGTCTGATGTAACTCGCAGGAGCGTGTATTGCTTGTGCTTTACTTATTTCGATGAAGTAACCATGCACTCTATTGTAACCGACCTTCAGCGACGACAGCCCAGTAGACTCTCGTTCGCGTAGTTCAAGTTGCGCTAGATAATCGGTTGCCCCTTTACTGAGTTCACGCCATTGATCTAGTTCACTGTTGTAGCCTGGTGCAATAACACCGCCATCACGAATTAAGGTCGGCGGATTCTCGACGATGGCATGCGTTAATAACTGCGCGAGCTCTGGAAACTCTGACACTTCTTTAGCCAATTGAGTTAATCGTTCACATTGACTGTTCTCAGCCAATAGTTTTTGACACGTAGGAAGAAGTACTAAGGTGTTGCGCAGCTTGGCGAAATCGCGTGGACGAGCAGAACGTAAGGCAATACGACCTAACACGCGCTCGATGTCGCCGACAGCACGGAGTACATCATGCAGTGCTTCGATATTTTGTTGCTCGATTAATGACGCAATAGATTTATGGCGTTGGCCGATAAGATGGTGATCTCGCGATGGTTGATGGATCCACCGTTGTAATAGGCGCGATCCCATTGCGGTGGCTGTGCTGTCTAACACCGCCATCAAGGTATTGTCCCAGCCGCCACTAATATTCTGGGTCAGCTCAAGGTTACGGCGAGTGGCCGCATCCAATATGATGCAATTGTTTTGGTTGGTCAGTTTAATTTGTCTAATTTGCGGCAAGGCAACGCGTTGGGTATCGTTGACATACTGCATTAAACAACCGGCTGCCACCAAGGCCACTTTAGCTTCATCCACACCAAAACCTTGTAATGAATCGGTCTTAAATTGACGGTTGAGCAGATCTAAAGCAGTAACTAGTTCAAAATCCCAAGGCGGACAGGCACGTAGGCCGCTGCGCTTGGCAATTAAACCGAGGTTATTCCATTGTTCAAGGTAAAGTATTTCCGCTGGATTAGTGCGGTGTAATTCCGACTCGAACTGTTCGGTGGTTGTTAATTCACTAATGTTAAATTCGCCACTGGCGACATCTAACGTGGCAAAACCAAATACCGATTTATGCTCATAGACACAGGCCACGATATTATCACGGCGGTCACTCAATAATGCTTCGTCGGTGATGGTGCCTGGCGTGACAATACGCACGACTCTGCGGTCCACGGGTCCTTTGCTGGTTGCTGGATCGCCAACTTGTTCGCATATCGCGACCGACTCTCCCATATTAACTAATTTTGCTAAATAATTGTCGGCCGCATGGTAGGGAATGCCTGCCATTGGAATGGCGTTACCGCCGCTTTTACCGCGCGCCGTTAATGAGATATCCAGTAGTTGAGACGCCCGTTTGGCATCGCCATAAAAAAGCTCATAGAAATCCCCCATTCGATAAAAGACCAGAATATCGGGATGTTCGTTCTTTATGCCGAGATATTGCTGCATCATTGGGGTGTGTGAAGCAGTATTCTCTGGGGTTAGCTTAGGCGTTTCCATAATCGGGCAAGTGTTCCAATAAAAAATACTGGATAAGGATACGTTATTGGATAGCAAACGTGAAGAGTTCGATCGGTAATAATCACCTGCAATAAGGCTTTACGCGGAATCGTCAAAAAAAAACAAAATTTACACTTGATACTGTATGACCATACAGTATACTTACTGCATAAATTAACACATCGGCTGCATTGGAGCACTCATGGACACGAACAAATCAAAAGCGTTAGAAGCGGCCTTAGGTCAAATAGAAAAACAGTTTGGTAAAGGCTCAATCATGCGCCTCGGTGATGCTAGTGTAATGGACATCGAGTCTGTTTCAACTGGTTCATTGGGTCTTGATATTGCGTTAGGCATAGGTGGCTTACCGATGGGGCGTGTTGTTGAAATTTACGGTCCTGAATCATCAGGTAAAACAACACTAACCTTACAAGTGATCGCAGAGGCTCAAAAGAAAGGTAAAGTGTGTGCATTTGTTGATGCAGAGCATGCCCTTGATCCTATCTATGCAGTTAAGCTTGGTGTTGATATTGACCAATTGTTAGTATCGCAGCCTGATACGGGTGAACAAGCATTGGAGATCGTTGACATGCTAACGCGTTCTGGCGCAGTTGACGTTATTATTGTCGATTCGGTTGCGGCATTAACGCCAAAAGCTGAAATTGAAGGCGATATGGGTGATTCACATATGGGCCTACAGGCTCGCCTAATGTCACAAGCGTTACGTAAGTTAACGGCTAACATTAAACGTTCTAACACACTGGTTATTTTCATCAATCAATTACGAATGAAGATTGGTGTAATGTTTGGTAATCCTGAAACAACCACCGGTGGTAATGCACTTAAATTTTACGCGTCAGTACGTTTAGATATTCGTCGTATCGGTGCCGTAAAAAGTGGTGATGAAATCGTTGGTAATGAGACACGAGTTAAAGTTGTTAAGAACAAAGTATCTCCGCCGTTCAAACAAGCTGAATTCCAAATATTATATGGTGAAGGCACCTCTAAATACGGTGAGCTAATTGACTGGGGCGTTAAAGAGAAACTCGTTGAAAAAGCCGGTGCTTGGTACAGCTACAAAGGTAGTAAAATTGGTCAAGGTAAAGCGAACAGCATTAAATTTCTAAAAGAAAACCTTGAAATTTCAAATGAAATTGAAGGATTGCTACGTGAAGCCTTGCTGATTAAGCCGACTGAACAGGCCGATGATGAAGAACCATTGGAAACAACTGAAAAGTAGTGGTAATTGGGGGGACCCCTAAATATTACCGCAACATAAATAGATAAAGATAACAGTGATTCGGCTGTTATCTTTTCGATAGCACGCCCCGTAAGAACTCGCGAAAAATATCAGCCAAAAGATTATCCGCCCGAACTTATCGATGATGTCATCACTGATTGTCTAGAACACGACTATTTACCACGCTATCGGTATGCCGATATGATTGTACGCTGGAAAGCCTCGCTTGAGTTTGGCCGCAATTTCAACAAAATTCACATAATTTTTATTCAATCACTAGCTCAAACCCCCTTACAACCAGTATACTACCGAAAATTTTCATATAAAATTCTAGATCTAGGACAAACCTATGCATATGACAACCGCTGAGATACGAAGCGCATTTTTAGCTTACTACCAGAACCAACAACATAAGGTTGTCGACAGCAGCTCGCTAATTCCTGGTAACGATGCCACATTATTATTTACCAATGCCGGAATGGTACCTTTTAAAGATGTATTTATTGGTACGGATAAGCGCGCCTACAATCGTGCGACGTCATCCCAACGCTGTGTGCGTGCCGGCGGAAAACATAACGATTTAGAAAATGTCGGTTACACCGCACGTCATCACACATTCTTCGAAATGCTTGGTAATTTTAGTTTTGGTGATTACTTTAAGCGTGAGGCGATTCAATTTGCATGGCACTTCCTCACCGTAGAACTTAAGTTACCGAAAGAGAAACTTTGGGTCACGGTCTTCGAAGAAGATAGAGAAGCGGAAGATATTTGGCTAAATGAAATTGGTGTTGATCCATCGTGTTTATCGCGTATTGGCGCAAAAGATAATTTTTGGTCGATGGGTGATACAGGCCCGTGTGGCCCTTGTACTGAGATCTTTTTCGATCATGGTCCTGATGTCGCGGGCGGACCTCCAGGGACTCCTGAAGAAGACGGTGACCGATATATTGAAATTTGGAATCTTGTATTCATGCAGTTCAATCGTCAAAGTGATGGCAGCATGGAAGATTTGCCAAAGCCGTCAGTGGATACTGGCATGGGATTAGAACGTATTGCCGCGATTATGCAAGGCGTTCATTCAAACTATGAAATTGATATTTTCCAAGCTCTGATCAAAGCGGCGGCAACCATTATCGGTACCGACGATTTGACGAGTAAATCGTTACGAGTAATCGCCGATCATATCCGTGCATGTTCATTCTTAATCGCAGATGGCGTAATGCCATCGAACGAAGGACGTGGCTATGTACTACGCCGTATTATTCGTCGTGCCGTGCGCCATGGTAATAGTTTAGGTGCTAAAGGTTTATTCTTCTACAAGCTACTTGATGAGTTGATTGCTCAAATGGGCGATGCCTACCCTGAGCTTGAAAAGAACAAAGCGATCATCGTTAAGATGTTAAAGGCTGAAGAAGAGCAGTTTGCTCGTACCTTGGATCGTGGTTTGTTAATTCTTGATGAAGCACTCGATAAAGTCTCGGGTAAAATAATCGATGGTGAGCTGGTATTTAAACTCTATGACACCTACGGCTTCCCAGCTGATCTTACGGCGGATATCGCGCGTGAACGTGGTTTAGAGATTGACCAAGCAGGTTTTGAGGCGGCAATGGCGGCGCAGCGAAAGCGAGCACAACAGTCGAGCAGCTTTGGTATCGATTATAACGATGCGCTAAAATTAGACGGAACAACAGACTTCGTTGGCTATGATGAACTGACTTCTCGTTCAGTGGTTAGCACATTATTGGTCGATGGCGTGGAAGTTGACGTAATCGGTACTGACCAACAGGCCATCGTCGTGATGGACAACTCTGCTTTTTACGCTGAATCAGGCGGTCAAGTAGGGGATACTGGTACTATTACCACCACCGGTGGCGTGTTTAATGTGACTAATACCACCAAGATTGGTTCAGTGTTTGCCCATCACGGTGTCGTTGTGTCGGGATCTATTAAGCTCACCGATGATGCTAACGGTGAGATAAACACTCAGCGTCGTAATGATATCGCGTTGAACCATTCCGTTACCCACATTTTACATGCCATATTGCGCCGCGAACTTGGCGATCATGTGACTCAGAAAGGGTCATTAGTGGAGTCAGATAAACTGCGCTTTGATTTTTCACATTTTGAAGGTCTAACGGCTGACCAAATAAGTGAAGTTGAACGTATGGTCAATGCTCATATTCGCTTGAATGTCGCCGTAGAAACCAACGTTATGGATCTTGAGCAGGCTAAAGATGCTGGCGCGATGGCACTCTTTGGTGAAAAGTATGACAGTGATGTACGTGTTGTCAGTATGGGACCGTTGTCGGTGGAGCTCTGTGGCGGGATACACGCTAAGAATACCGGAGATATTGGTTTATTCAAGATAACGTCAGAAGGTGGTATTGCGGCTGGCGTACGTCGTCTTGAAGCGGTAACAGGTGCAGCGGCAATCGAGTATGTTCAACAGTTAGAGAATAAAGTATCAAACGTGGCGAATATCTTGAAAGCGGATAGCATCAATTTTGTCGACAAAGCTCAACAATTGATGGATAAAAATCGCCAATTAGAGAAGCAACTTAACGAGCTTAAGGCGCAGATCGCAACTCAGAAAGGTGCAAACTTACTTGATGATGTCATTGAGATCGCTGGTATAAAGGTGCTTGTCGCTCAATTAGACGGTATCGATGCAAAAAGTCTTCGTGGTTCCGTCGATGAGCTTAAGAATAAGCTTGGAAGTGGTATCGTGATGGTGGCGCTTGCCGAAGGCGATAAAGTCAGTTTAGTTGCCGGTGTTACCAAAGATTTGATTGGCAAAGTTAAAGCGGGCGAATTAGTCAATATGGTTGCGGCGCAAGTCGGTGGTAAGGGCGGTGGACGTCCTGATATGGCAATGGCCGGTGGTAGCGATGCTAGCGGATTGCCTGTCGCATTGGCCAGCGTTAAAGAGTGGCTTATTGAACGATTATAGTTGTCAGTGGTCTAGATTGTACGACGCCAGCATCATGCTGGCGTTTTTATTTCGGCTCTAATAGCCGTAAACACTTCACATTTTTAAATAAATTGTAAAAAAACCGACAGATATTGAAATCTAGTTATATAATTTAGTAATGCGACTGAGGTATAATTCGCTGTTTTTTAAACCGGGGTCAATCGGAATTTTTAGTTACGGAGTAAACTATGTTAATTTTAACTCGCCGTGTAGGCGAAACATTAATGGTCGGTGATGAAGTTACAGTTACTGTATTAGGTGTTAAGGGTAATCAAGTACGCATTGGTGTTAATGCACCAAAAGAAGTCGCTGTACATCGTGAAGAAATCTATCAACGTATTCAACAAGAAAAAGCTGCAGCAGAAAGCGAGTAGAATACTAACAATAGTTAATTAGAGCATCCATACTTGGATGCTCTTTTTGTTTCTAACGTGTAACAACTATGGTTCCGTCATGTGAGATGTCGTTATTGATGAGGCCAATCGCTCGAATATGAGGCTCGAACAGTAACCATTCCATTTAATATCCCTATTTTAGTACTGTTCTTCTAGCTTTAGCATGTCTCATCTCCTCGTTTAGTTATATAACGCATCATCGAATCGTGAGAGCTCACTCATTACTATTTATATTATTAACGATGAATGGCGTTTTTTTCAGCGCGAAAACGTGCCCTTAGCTACTTTATTGAACAGGTTGTTTAAAAAGGCTTCAAGCGAAAAGAAATCAACAAAAAACTGTTTGACTTATTTTCGCTAGCCAGTATTATACGCCGCATACCGGAGAGGTGTCCGAGAGGCCGAAGGAGCTCCCCTGCTAAGGGAGTATGGGCTTTAACTCCCATCGAGGGTTC
>Ga0105356_10000368_pt1 | contig 41898 bp, 32 predicted proteins | sample GOMGulsemesocosm_3_FD_83502 | JGI IMG/M metagenome (GOLD analysis project Ga0105356, IMG submission 83502) | Methane-oxidizing microbial communities from mesocosms in the Gulf of Mexico - GOM9D Gulf of Mexico | ecosystem: Environmental > Aquatic > Marine > Cold seeps | place: Gulf of Mexico...
AATTTCTAGTAATTGAAAATTTTCGAGATGGGCTTGACTTCTTGGAGGTTCATAATCCAAAGAAACGGGACAATCTAATCGATCAAAAGAACCTGAATATACGTCCAATTGCACAAAACGTTCTGTACAACTGCCTAAACTTAAAAAAATAAAACATAGATAAAATTTCATTTGGCAATATTATTTTGGACTTTCTGTCCTGTTATAATTAATAGATCCATTAATTGTTTTTTTTGTTTTACATGGATTAAAAGCACACAAATATATAGCATCTAGCAACATCACGCAACCGATTGCGTTAAATTATGCAACAAATTACATTTTCATTCATAAATTATGCTCATTTTAAGCGCAATTTTGATTAGATTTACATCGAAAACAAACCATTATATAAACTTTTAGTGTTATAATTGCATTGAATCATTCTATAACAAACCGGTTCTAATAAATATTACGAGTCCATTTATATCAACAAATCGCCAATACTTAGTGAAAAAAAAGATTACAATATACGATTTGGCAAAAGAACTAAAAGTCTCTTCTGGGACTGTTAGTAGAAGCCTAAACAACCATCCTTCTATTAGTCAAAAGACTAAAGACCGTGTGGTTTCTAAAGCGAATGAATTAGGTTATAAAGTGAATAAATTTGCTGTAAATCTTCGCACACAAAAATCCAATACTATTGGGGTAATCATTCCTAAGTTAGACTCTTATTTTATGGCTACACTTTTAGCTGGTGTAGAAAAAGTTGCTAATGAAGCTGGTTATAATTTAATAATCAGTCAATCATTAGAATCCATGGAAAAGGAAATTATGAATGCCAAAACATTATATAATAGCGGTATAGATGCTCTTTTAGTTTCGTTGGCATACAATACCGAAAACTATGCTCACTTCAATCCTTATATCAACTCTAACATCCCTTTGATATTTATGGATCGTGTTCACAATTTACCAAATTGTCCAACTATTGTAATAGACAATTTTCAGGCCGGTTATGATGCGACCGATCATCTCATAAGTCAAGGCTGTAAAAATATTCTGATCATTACCGGGAACTTAAAACGAAATGTGTATACTGACAGATTGACGGGATACAAAAAAGCATTGAAAGATAACAATCTCAATTTCAATAGCCTTCATCTCTTTGAAACAACTATGGAATCTAAAAATGCTAAAGATGTAGTTGATTACATAAAAAACTTGAATATACCCATAGATGGTTTGTTCGTGTTAAGCGATTCATTTGCGGCACAATGCATACGAAGTCTAAAAAAAGAAAACTATAGCATCCCTAAAGACATTAAAGTTATTGGTTTTAATAATGACCCCATATCAGAATTGGTTACCCCAACATTAAGCACAATTGAATATCCAGGGTATAGTATGGGGCTTTTGGCAGGCGAAAGTATTATCAATCAAATAACAGGGAATATCAACTTACAAGGAACCAACTCTATAAGTTTACGACACAAATTGATTATACGAGAGTCTTCCGTAAACTAAAAAAACATTTTTTATTCTTCTTTTTAATCTATTTTCAACATACAAAAGTCAATACAATTTTTAAAATGTATCCTTCATCATTATTAAAAAATTGTAATTTACTAAAAATAAAATACAACTAAATAATTCATATTTCCACCAACTACTTAGTTATATCCCATTCAATCTGACAATTCATCAAACCAAGCAACAAACATTTTTGCTTTTGTAAAAGTAGCTTCCATCTTTCCAACACGAGTTAATAAATTAATTTCTTCAAATTGCTTAAGCTATATTTTTTTTTGTCATAAAAAATTCAAACGGAATGTTATTAATTATCTACTTTGACCTTATAAAAAGACTCACTGATTTAAAACTCTTCAGTGAGCCTCTCAAACTATCTTAAGTTAATTATTTAGTTGTACCCTGGGTTTTGCTCTAAGACAGCCCCATCGTTTATATCAATTTCTGCTTGTGGTATTGGAAATAAAGCGTGAAAATCTTGTATTGTAAGTCCTGACACTGGATTATGTAATCTAGTTCTTTCTACTAATTTACCCGTTCTATTCAGCACCACTCTTCTTGCCTCTTCACCTAAAAGTTCACGAGATCTTTCATCAAGAATGTAATCAATATCAACATTTGCAGGAGTAACTGGAGCTGCATTAGCTCTAGATCTAACTGCATTAATTGCGGCAGCTGCATTGACCTTATCTCCTTTCCCCAAATAAGCCTCAGCCTTTAACAAATATGCGCCAGAAACTCTAAATAAATACCAATCTGTATAAATTCTACCACTAGTATCATAGCCTTGTGGGTGACCATGTGGATGTGTGAATTTTTGGTAATATGGAAACATATTTCTTACATAATTCCCAGCTGTTGGCTGAATCTCTTCTCCAAAATTAGCTGATGCAGGATTATTAATGTAGAACTTTCTTCTTACGTTATATTCTGAATTCCGCATGTCATTATCAAAATCATCCCACATACCAGTTTCTACCCATGGTGTAATTCTAATAAACACAACAGGTCTTCCTAAGCGGTCATCTTTCAAAATGGCCTGTCTATTATCTGGGGTTTTTAATTTCTCCAAAAATGGCCCCCATGCTCTTTCTACAGCATTGTAATGACCACCTGGAACATCAAACTCATACTGCCAAGCAAATATATTTTCTTTATTTCCAGACTTACGGTCTTGATTTCCGAGCCTATATAAATCCCAATAAGGATCACCAGGTTTATCTGTCATAGACCCAAATCTTGACCTCATTAAATCATACTGACCATCATTAAGAATTCTATCGATAGCCGCAATCGAATTATCCCATTGATTGAGTACTAAATATGTTTCAGCCAATAGATAATCCGCAGCTGCCTTTGACAACCTTGCTCCTGTAGGATTTGCTGTTGGGAGATTAGCAGTTGCAAACAATAAATCCTCTAAAACTAAACCCCAAACATCTGTCGCTGATGCTCTTACAAAATCAAACTTTGGTGCAGAAATTTCTTCAGTAATTAGTGGTACCCCCCCAAAATAAGAAACCAAACACCTATACGCATAAGCTCTAAAAAATTTTGCATTTGCAACAATTTCATTTTTATCAGCTTCCGAATTCCAAATAACCTGCTCACCTTCCGCTCTAGTAATAATTACATTGGCATCTTTAATTATACTATAAAATTTATTCCAAAAACTTCTTATACTTCCAGTTGAACTATTTACTGTAGAATAATCTGTAACATAACTCTTTTTATCAATATGGTATCCTATATCTGCTCCTTGCCCATAAAATACTTGCCATGCTTTTTCATTAAGTCCTTGATTCGAACAGTGAATACCTCTGGTATTGTCGTATAGTGTTACTAAGGCAGCTTCAAAATTTTCTTTATCTACAAAGGTATTTTCAGGTGCTAAAAAATCCTTAGGGTTTTCTTTCAAAAACTTATCTTGATTACATGAAATCATAATAAGTACACATAAGACATTTAACGTCATCAGTGTTAATTTTCTAAATATATTTTTTGTTATCATTATATATATTTTTTGATGTTAAAAATTTAAATTGGCACCTAAAGTAAACGTACGCAACATAGGTGTATTATTAATTGTTGTACCATTCTCTGGATCATACCCCGTCCAATCTGTAATTGTAAGTAAATTTTTACCTGTTACATATATTTTTAGACCATTAACCCCTATATTATTAAGTAAAACCTGATCAAATGTATAAGACAAAGTTACATCTTGCAACCTTATAAAACTCCTATCCTCATAATAACCATGCCCTCTTGATGGCCTATAATTAATTCTTGACGCGGTGTTTGAAGGATTAGTTGGCGTCCAATAATCCATATCTGCAAAACTAAACCTCTCTGTCCATGAAGCAAATGGATTATTCGGGTTGTGCCCTGCAATATTATTACCAATATAGTAATTGTCTTTTCCTCCTCCTTGAATTGAATTAATCATGGTATATAATGAAAAATTCTTATATTTAAATGTGTTGCTAATACTAAAGCTGTAATTGGGTCTTGAGTACCCCAATATATGTCTATCATCTGCTGTTAATACACCATCACCATCATAATCAATTATTCGAAAATCTCCAGGTTGATAACCACTAGGAATATCTGTATCTCCTATTTGATGAATACCATCGATGCCATAACCATAAATAGCCCCCAGTGGTTGACCAATAAACCATCTACTTCCAATATTATCGTCTTCAATACCATCTCCATCATTATCAGACCCAACAAGGGATACAATTTTATTTCTGTTTTGAGTAAAAATCCCACCGATAATCCAAGAAAAATCATTTGTTCGTATAATATTAGAGTTTAAAGCAATTTCAACACCTGTATTCTCGAGCTCACCAATGTTAACTCGAATTGAACCAAACCCTGTTAACCTTGGAAGGTTTCTATTCAATATCAAATCTTCACTTTTAGATCTATAAACATCTACGGCCCCATACAATTTATCATTAAAAAAACCAAAATCCAATCCAAAATTTGAAGTCGACGTTGTTTCCCAAGCCAATGCACTATTAGCTATATTAGATACAGCAACTCCTGTTGATGTACTCCCTCCGTCATTAAAAACATACTCACCAGCCGAAGATATCCTTGCTAGAGTCCCATATCGGGGTACGGCTTGATTTCCATTTTCCCCGTAAGACAATCTCACCTTTAATCTATCAATCCAAGATACATCTTTCAAGAATGACTCATTTGAAGCTGTCCAAGAAAACGCACCTGAATAAAAAGCTGCATATTTATTTCCTTCTGAAAATCCAGAAAATCCATCTCTACGAACCGTACCAGTAATTGCGTATCGATTATCGAAACCGTAATTAATCCTTCCCATCAAGGCAGATTGTGCACCTTCAGAAAACGCTGAACTATTAGTCTGTGTACCACCAATACCTAAATCATGATATCCTAATCCTTGATTAAAAAAGTTTGAAGCATTTGCTCTAACACCATAACTTTGACCATATTCTCTACTTATCAGAAATGTTGCACTTACATTGTGTACATTTTTAAATACTCTATTGTAATTTAAAATATTATCAAACGTCCAAGAATGACTTTCGGAAACTGCTTTAAAACCAGATCCATTTTGAGTAATTGCAAGTGTATTATCTTGGAATTGATTACTATTATTTGTGTTTTTAGTGATAGAAAAATTTGAAGTTAATTTTAATCCTTTAATAAAAGGAATTTTGATTTCAGACGAAACTAACCCCCACAAAGACAATCTTTTATCATAGTCGTCAATTCTGAAATTTAATTCGGGATGTCTAAAATAAGGATCTTCCATTGGGAAATACTCTAATTCTCCACTTGAAGCTCCTCCTTCAAACCAGTTTCCATATGGACTTAATGCATAATTCTGGTATGCCGCAGCCACTCCAGAATAATCTTGATGTGTAACAGATGATTTTATAGAAAACTTAAAACTATCTGTTATTTGATTCGATAAATTTATCCTAGCCGAAAATCTTTCGTAATTATCGTTAGCTAAAATCCCATCCTGACTTGTATATGATCCCGCAATGTAATAATTCGTTTTATCGGTTCTACCAGAAACACTCATATCATAGGTTTGAATGGACGCCGTTTTAATTATTTCTTCCAACCAATTTATTGTTCTACCAGCATCAAAATTTTTCTGCTCTGTTATGTTTAATAATGTATATGGATCCGTATTGGGATCAAAACTAGGATTAATAGCCACTTGATAATCTACTAATTTTTGAAGATACCTTTCAGGACTTAATACTTTTACCAATGACACAGGATTGGAAACTCCATAACTTGTATTAAATTGAAATTTTGGTTTTTCAGTAGCCCCCTTTTTAGTGGTTATTATAATAACACCATTAGCTGACCTAGAACCGTATACAGCAGCAGCACTAGCATCTTTTAGCACGTCAACAGAAGCAATATCACTGTTGCTTATATTATTTAAAGACCCCTTGTAAATAATACCATCAAGCACTACTAATGGTGTATTACTTACGGATATAGAGTTTGTTCCTCGAATAGAAAAACTTGGAGATTCTCCAGCCCTATCTGGAGTGCCTATATTCAAACCAGCTACTTGTCCTTTTAAAGATTGAAGGATGTTAGTATTAGGAAGAGCTTCTGTGGAAGCACTATTAATCCTAACCGCCGAACCTGTTACATCCGCTTTTCTCTGAGTACCATATCCTACCACAACAACTTCATCCAATGCTGCAGCATCTTCTTCCATTATTATATCAATAGTCGTTTGATTTGCTACTCCTTTATCTTGGCTAACAAACCCAAGTGAAAAGAATTGAAGAATGGCTTTATTTGATGAAACTTTAATAGAATAATTTCCATCAAAATCTGATGCTACTCCATTTCTAGTCCCTTTTTCAAGAATATTGACACCTGGTAACAGTTCGCCATTTGAATCACTTACAGTCCCACTTATAACAATACTTTGAGGTATAAGTTTGTTGATGCGTGTTTTCTTTTTCTTGGCTTTAAAGACGATTTCCTTTGGCTTTAGAACAATTTGTTTATCAATCACCTTATAAACTATATTCGAGCCAACAAATAATTTCTTTAGAATAGATTGAATCTGCTTCCTTTTCACATTTACAGACACTACTTTTTGATAATCTATAGCATTATCTTTATAAATAAATTTAAATTCTGTAAGAGATTCTATTTTATCTAATACTTTCTCTATACTAACATTTTCTAATGCTAGTGTAACCTTGATTTTTTGGGCATAGGACTCATTAGCCTGAATTTGACATAAAGAAACAATTAAAAAAAGACTAGTCAGTTTCATTTTTAAGTTAAATTTTATTGGAAAAGAAGCATACTTCTTTAACCTAAATAATTTTTTCATATTTTTGTTATGTATTAAAGTGGTTAATTGATTTAATCACTACTTTATAATCGGGAGATGTTCTAAGCATCTTCCGGTTTTATTTTTTTAAGACAATTCTTAGAAAAATATAGTGATTGTTAAGATTTCTAGTTTTAAATTTTTGGTCTAAACCATAGGCATTTATTGTTTTAAATTAATTAATAATTATTTTACTGTCTTTTATTGTATAATTTATAGGATGAATTTCATGAATGACTTTGAATACTTCTTCTATGGTTTCTATATCAAAACTAGCTGTTATAAGATCTTTACCTAAAATTTTATCATTATTAATAATCTCAACATTATAGTGTCTTTCAAGTTTTTTAATAATATTATCAAATGGGATATGTTTAAATATAATTTTACCATTTACCCAAGAAGTATGCATCTGAACATCAGTTTCTTTAATTATTATATTATTTCCCTTTTTATTCCAGTCTGCCATAAAACCAGGCTCTAACAAGGTCGCTGTCTCTCTATTATATGATTCATTTTTATCATAAATACTAACCGAACCTTCAACCAACACCGTACTGATATCTATATCTTCTGGATATGAGGAAATATTAAATTGAGTCCCCAATACTCTTACACCGATTTCATCAGCATTAACGATAAAGGGATGCTTAACGTCTTTTGCAACGTTAAAATAAGCTTCTCCACCTTCTACAAATACTTCACGATTTTTGCCTTCAATAAATTTGACAGGAAATTTAAGAGATGTTCCTGCATTGAGATTTACCACAGTTCCATCCGATAAAACAACCTTAGAACGCTTTCCATAAGGAACAGTTAAAGTATTATAAACTAAAATCTCTATATTACTATCATTGTTATACGCCAATTGGTTTCCATTTTGTGATCCTACAACAGTTCCATGGACATCTACTATTTTACTTGCTCCATCTTCATTTATAATTTCTATGTCCCCATTTTCAAGTTGAAGGGTAATATTTTCATTAGGAGAAGTAATTTCTACATCATTGGCAAAAAAACCTTGTTGATAAGAATATCCTACCCCTAAAAATATTACAGCTATTGCTGCATATTTGAACACTTTATACAATCTGTTCTTAAAAAAAATATTTTTGTCTTGCTTAATTTTACGCAAATATTTTTTTTTCGCATTTTCGACATCAAATTGTTTCATATTTATATCCATGGCGTAGTTTATTCTAACATAGTTTTTGAAAATTTGTTTATTATCAAACTTTACTAACCATTCTTTTAAAACTTCAAATTCTTCAATATTAGCTGTATTCATTAAGAATTTTACAACTATTTTTTCTATTTTTTTTTTCATTTCCATGTAAAATAAATCACTTTACATATATTACGTTTGAAGTTTAATACCACCCACAATTTTTATTGATTTTTTTTTAAAAAATTGCCAATTTAAAGATGTTAATGAAAAAATATTCAAATAATATAAATTTCGTTAAAAATCTAAACAGGCATAGAAGTTTCTTTTCCTTCTTCTTTCGAGACTTCAAATTAACAGTCTTCATTAAGACTAATTCTACATTTTTTTTTCATCTTTGATAAGTCGTTCTTTACACACTACGTTTGCCATTCAACACTACCCACAATTTTTATTAATTATTTTTCTCCTAAATTTATCGCCATTTTATGGTCTATATAACTTAAAGGTACTCATGAAAAAAAACTATTCAAATAATAAGAATTTAGTTGAAAACTTAAAAAAAGGTAACAAAGATGCTTATGCATATTTAATGGATACTTATTATCATAAATTATGCATTTACGCACAGAGTCTATCTCGTGATATATATATATCTGAAGACATTGTTCAAAATGTTTTCTTAAGAATTTGGGAACAACATGATAAACTGAAAGAAACCTATTCAATTAAGAACTATTTGTACCAGTCAATTTATAATGAATTTATCAATCAGTATAGAAAGAAAAACAATTTGATTGCTGTGGAAACAGAATATATAAAAACGCTTAATACCATTCTAGAAGAAGACCCTAAAGATATTGCAAGATTAATAGCATTGGTAAAGCAAGAAATACAATTGTTGCCTCCAAAATCTAAAAAAATATTCATTATGGGTAAACAAGAAGGTTTGACCTATCTTGAAATAGCCGAACATTTAAATATTTCATTTAGAACTGTAGAAAATCAAATGAGTAAAGCTTTTGCCATTATTCGTAAAAAAGTAGGAAGTAAAGTAGATACTATATTATTTATGCTTTTGAATTAAGGCTAAATCACTATTTTTTTAACACTGACAACTAGTACTTTGCTTTTCTCAGAACCAATCTCTCACATTAAGTACAATTGAATATCCAGGTTACTATATGGGGCTTTGGCAGGCGAAAGTATCATCACCTAATAATAGGAAAGGAAAATAATTTTCAAAAACACACTACCCTCTATACGATCGTATTCTTAATACTTAAATCTATAATGATACTAACATACTTCTCCTATAATAAAAAAGTAGTCAATATATAGTATATTGACTACTTTCTTTATAATATTCTTTACACCTAACATTTTATCAGTCAAACCAAACAACAAAAGTCTTTGGTTTTACTAAATTTGGTATTTGTTCTAACTGTATTTCTGAAGTTGTCATTGTTTTAATTCCTAAATCTTGCTTGTCCAAGGTCATTGTAGCATTCAATTCATCCAAATACAAAGTTGCTTTTGTAAAGGTAGCTTCCACTTTTCCTATACGCGTTAATAAATTAATTTCTTCAAATGTAGAGTTCAATCCAATACCTTTCTCTGTAACATATGCAGGATCAAAAATATCTACGAAACCTATTTTAGACAAAGAGTCCAAAGGTTCTTTAGGTGTAATCGTTAATAAATGTTTTCCTTTTTTTGAATAAATCAAATACTTATCATCTTCTTGTGAGTACGCTCCTCTGTAACCTAACAATCCTTCGCTTAAATGTTTTACTACAGAATCTCTTTTAAACAACTCCTCAATTTCGCCGGCAGTTGTCTCTGAAGTAATATACCCCACTTTATTTTTTGCAATAGCAAATTGATCTTTATTAGAACATGCGGTTAATAGTACTACAACCACTAGTGTTGAAAGAATTCTTAGACTCATTTTTAACATTGTATTTCTCATTAAATTAGTAAGGCATAAAAGTACTTCATTTCTTTTGAAATTAAAATAGAAATAAAAGTTAAAAATAACTATTCTCATACTCCAGAATCCTTGTATCTTTGCCTTCTTAATTCAGTTTATGACAACAAAAGAAACACAACACTTAATCTCTACTGGTAAAATGCTTCCTTTAATGGAAGAGTTTTATACGATACAAGGGGAAGGCGGACATACGGGTACTGCTGCTTATTTCATTCGTATTGGAGGTTGTGACGTAGGTTGCCATTGGTGTGATGTAAAAGAAAGCTGGGATGCGAAATTACATCCCCCAACCTTAACAGACACTATTGTGCAACATGCTAAACAATATGCAGAAACAGTTGTTATTACAGGTGGTGAACCTTTAATGTGGTCTATGGATTATATTACTCGAGAATTGAATTCAAATGGAATAAAAACCCATATAGAAACTTCTGGTGCCTATCAATTATCTGGCCATTGGAACTGGATTTGCTTGTCCCCTAAAAAAACGAAACTTCCTTTAGACGAGATTTATCCACATGCAGATGAATTAAAAATGATTGTTCACAACACCAATGATTTTTTATTTGCAGAACAAGAAGCTGCCAAAGTACCTAGTTCCTGTCAATTATTTTTACAACCAGAATGGAGTAAAAAAGAGGCAATGATTCCATTGATTATAGACTATGTGATGAAAAACCCAAAATGGAGAATCTCATTACAGACTCACAAGTACTTGAATATTCCTTAGAAATATTTCAAAAAAATCAATACATTGCATATTATTTATATTTTTGAATTATGAAAAAAGTTATTTTATTTATAGCATTTGTATTTTTATCAGGAAATGTATTTTCACAAGAGGATACTTTCAGAAATGATATCAAAAAACTTATGGCTCACAATACTTCTATTAAAAGCCTTAAGACTTCCAGTGCAAAAAAAACAGTTCAAAAAACCAAACTGAGCAAAACGGACTTACTAGAAAATGAAGTTTTGGAAAAATCCATTAAGTACGTTAAGAAAAATTTCACACATCAAGAAATAAAAAATATTTCCAAAGAAATCAACTCCAATACAATACGCTATAGTAAAAAAGCCAATCAATTTTTACATTATTGGAGAATTACGCAAGCTGAACTAAAAAATAAAAAAAGAGCACTTATTAAAAAATGATTTACCTGCTTGATTTATATAATAGCTAGTGAGTTTTCAATAATTATTGAATAAACCCTTAGTAAAAACCATTCTATATTTAGAATGGTTTTTTTATATCTTTAGATTTCTCAAAACGATACCAATGAAAAAAACAAGAATAGCAACCATTGACATTCTACGAGCTTTGACAATGTTTTTAATGATCTGGGTGAATGATTTCTGGACGCTGACTGATATTCCAAAATGGTTGCAACATGCCAAATCAACTGAAGATTATTTAGGTTTTTCTGACATCATTTTTCCTTTATTTCTATTTATTATGGGATTGAGTATTCCATTTGCCATAGAGCAGAGAAAAAAAACAGGAGCAACTTCCTTATCTATATCAAAACATATTATTATCCGAACAATTTCCTTATTAATAATAGGTGTATTTATGGTCAATTATGAAACAGCTCATCATGAGACATTATTAATTGGAAAGTATTATTGGTGTTTTATAATGGCTTTAGGTGTTTCTTTGATCTGGATGCATTGGAAAAAAAGTCATATCTCTAAAAAAAAATATCACTTGCTACAATTATCAGGACTTTTGATTCTTATTTTTTTAGCTATGATCTATAAGGGAGGAACAGACGGAGAATTATGGATGCGGACCCAATGGTGGGGAATCCTTGGACTAATTGGTTGGTCTTATGTAGCCAACTCCTTATTATTTATTTATTCAAAAGGGAATCTGTATAGTATGCTTGTTTTTTTGGTTATTTTCAACCTACTTACACTATTATACGCTGCTAACTTACTTCCCCAATTAGAAGGAGTTTACACCAACTTTACTCCTATTTACCACGGTGCCATTCCTGCCTTTACTACAGCAGGAATTGTTCTTTCGTTATTACTTAAAAAGCAGATCAATTCTCCCTCCAAAAACTTTATTTTTCACATTGCAACCATAGGAGGCATATTTATATCTTATGGTATTTGGGTCCGTTCTTACTGGGGAATTTCAAAAATAAAAGAAACTCCTTCTTGGCTTGCTATCTGTACTGGAATTGGATTCTTATTATTTGCTCTATTTTATTTCATAACTGATATAAAAAAGAAAACAACTTGGGCCAAACTATTAGCTCCTGCAGGAACAGCAACATTGACTTGTTATATGATTCCTTATTTTATTTATCCTTTGCGTAATATTACTGGTATTCGATTTCCAGAATTCCTAAACAGCGGTATCCTTGGTCTTTTTATTTCGTTAATTTACGCATTCCTTGTTGTTCTATTTACCGGCTGGATGGAAAAGAAGGGCTATAAATTAAAATTATAATTGGTTCCTAAAAAGAAAAAACCACTCTAAAATCAGAGTGGTTTTTTTATATTTAAAAAAGGCTATTTTTAATAATCTCCTAATGTTTCTGGATTTTGAGTAAAAGCAGCTTCCAACTGTGCATCGTTAGGTGCCTTACCATGCCATGCGTGTGTATTCATCATAAAATCAACACCATTCCCCATTTCCGTATACAATAAGATACAAACTGGCTGTCCTTTACCTGTTAAAGATTGTGCAGTTTTAATTGTTGAAATAATAGCTTCAATATCGTTTCCTTTTTTCTCTTCTAAAACAATCCAACCAAAAGCTTCAAATTTAGCTTTGATATCACCCATTGCCAATACATGATCTGTAGGACCGTCAATTTGTTTTCCATTTAAATCTACTGTAGAAATTAAGTTGTCAACTTTTTTAGCCGCTGCATACATAATTGCTTCCCAGTTTTGACCTTCTTGCAATTCGCCATCTCCGTGTAGACTGTACACCAATTTAGAATCTCCATTTAATTTTTTAGCTTGCGCTGCTCCCAAAGCAACACTCATTCCTTGTCCTAAGGAACCAGAAGCTATACGAACACCTTCCAAACCTTCATGTGTTGTAGGATGCCCTTGCAAACGTGTATTTAATTTTCTAAAAGTTGCCAATTCGCTTACTGAAAAGTAACCACTTCTAGCCAATACACTGTAAAAAACTGGAGAAATATGCCCGTTTGATAAAAAGAAAAGATCTTCATTTTTACCATCCATATCGAAATTATCTGAAGAATACTCCATTATTTCCTGGTATAGAACCGTTAAAAACTCAGTACAACCTAGTGAACCACCTGGATGACCAGAGTTTACAGCATGTACCATTCGCAATATATCTCTTCTTACTTGTTGAGAGAAATCTTTAAGTTCTTGAGTTGTAGACATTTTATAAAATTTGTTCGCAAAAATACATTAATAAAGTGATGTTTCAAACATATTTTTAGTGAAAATTATAAGAGAATTGTATAAAGGTTTTCTGCTTTAAATTCAAGTGTCACTCTACCTCGTTTAGCATAGATGTAAATGAGCCAATATCTTATAAATTTAAACCTTAAAATCAATCAAACTTGCATAGACATACTCTGCTCCATTCTCTCGTAAGATATCTTTATTTTCAACTCCAATTCCAATAAATTCTAAATTTAAATTCTTAGCAGTAAACAAATCCCAAATACCATCGCCAACAGAAATAATTCTTTCAAATTTCTTTACATCATAATACGCTATTGCATTAGCAATTGCATGGGCTACAATTTTTTCTCTTTCATAAGTACTATCAGAAGCTACCAATTGCATTTCATGAAAATTAACACCTATTGATTTTAATTTATGCTCTGCAGCCTTTCTAAGAGAACCTGTCGCATAACAAACAGCATAATTGGATGTCCTTTCCAATTTTTCTATTAAATTTTTGGCTCCTTTTATTTCTGATATAGTTTCCTGCACTATTTTTTCGGTCAACCCTTTTTCAAATTGAATAAATTTCTGATTTGAAAAAGGCTCCTTCCTGAGGGTTTCATAAATTTCTTTAACTATATATGAATCAGTATGATGCTTGAATTCGTGAAAGCCACTAGGTATATTTTCTACACCTATTTCCAATAACATTTCTATAAAAGCCTTTTGATGGATTTTAATACTATCTGTCAAAGTACCATCTATATCAAAAACTATTAGATTTTTCTTTTCCATATTACCCTACTTCTTTGAGGTCTTAACAATTAAGTGATTTTTAAACCAAATTAAATCACTCTTTACAGAACTATCTAATCATCATCAAAACTCAATATTTGATGATATTATCTACTACAAATAATTCCCCTTCACAAACACCATCTTGAACTTCATTTATCGTATAATCTATAGAGGTAATATTTTTTATTATTTTTTCAGATTTACTTCAGTTCAATAACATTTCTCAGAACAAAAAAGATTCTCTTAGAGCCTAAAATGGCATTCCATCATCTTCAGCTTTTCCAAAAGCATCCTCTGTACTAGGAAAATTATTAGAAGATATTTCTTGATTGAAATCATTCATTTTAGATTGAAATTCGTTTCCAAAACCTTCTTCCAAATCCGAGAATTTTGCCAAATGTCCTGTAAACTTCAAACGTATATTGTCCATTCCACCATTTCTATGTTTGGCTACGATAAATTCCCCTTGTCCTTCACAAGGCGAATGATCGTCATCATCCCATTCTGTCAATCCATAGTATTCAGGACGGAAAATAAATGATACAATATCTGCATCCTGCTCAATTGCTCCAGATTCACGTAAATCTGAAAGTAAAGGTCTTTTAGACCCACCACGCGTTTCAACAGCACGAGATAATTGTGATAATGCAATTACTGGAATATTCAATTCTTTTGCTAGTGCTTTTAAGTTTCGAGAAATCATAGAAATTTCTTGTTCACGATTTCCTCCTGCAGCACCACCTGCTGTCATCAACTGCAAATAATCAATTACGATTATCTTAATTCCATGTTGTGATGCCAAACGTCTGGCCTTCGCTCGCAAATCAAAAATTGATAAGGATGGTGTATCATCAATAAATATTGGAGCATCTGTTAGGTTTTTCACCTTTACATTTAATTGCTCCCATTCATGAGGTTCTAAGTTTCCTTTTCTTAATTTTTCTGAAGTCAATCCTGTTTCACTAGAAATCATACGTGTAATCAACTGTACAGATGACATCTCTAGCGAAAACAAAGCTACTGCATGTTTGAAATCTATAGCCATATTTTTAGCCATGGAAATTACAAAGGCTGTTTTCCCCATACCTGGACGCGCAGCAATAATAATCAAATCGGAAGGCTGCCAACCAGATGTCAAAGCATCTAATTTCGTAAATCCAGTTTCCAAACCACTCATTCCTTCTTGGTTTCCTATTTCTTGAATTTTAGTTACGGCCTGACGTACCAAATCCTTGGCGCTTTCTGAACTTTTCTTAAGGTTCCCTTGTGTAACTTCAAATAATTTCGATTCAGCATCATCTAATAAATCAAAAACATCTGCTGTTTCGTCATAAGCACTTTCAATAATTTCACTTGAAATACTAATCAATCTACGCTGAATGTATTTTTGGATAATAATACGTGCATGGAACTCAATATGCGCAGAAGAAGCTACTTTTTGCGTCAATTTTATCAAATAAAAATCACCTCCAACAAATTCCAACTTCGCATCCTTTCTAAGTTGGTTTGAAACGGTTAATAAATCTGTAGGTTCTGAATTTTGGAACAAAGTATAAATTGCAGCGTAAATCTCTTTATTAGCTTCTTTGTAAAAAGCTTCGGAATGTAAAATATCTATAACATCATCTATCCCCTTTTTATCAATCATCATTGCACCTAACACGGCTTCTTCTAAATCTAATGCTTGTGGCGGAATTTTACCTTTTTCAAGGTTGATAATTTTATTTTTATCAATTTTTTTTCCTTTTACATATGTTGGTTGCTCCATAATTACAAAATTAAAGTATTAATTCAATATTTTAATTTTTAATTCAATTTAATTTGTACACATACCTGTTGATAAAAGAATCCTATTGTTCATAAATAATATTTCCTCCATGTATATTTTTTTGCTTGTCAACTTAAACTCCCCAACATACTTCCTTTTTTTCTTTTAACAGTTAATAAAACATTCATTCTATAACACATCCCAGTACCTCTGTCTAAGAACTTTGTCTATTCACTTAAAAATCCTTATTTTTTCAGAATATTAAAATCTGATTTTATAATTCATGAAAAACGCATTGTACTCAAGGTATCTGACTTATTTTTTAGGTTTCCAAATTATTTTAGTTCAAATATTATCTCGATTTCCAAATACCATAGAAAACTATTATTCTACAGGTTTATACGTCCAAATTGCTGCTTTTTACAGACGTTCCTTGGGATGGATTCCTTTTAGTGTAGGAGATTTGTTATATGGTTTGTTTGTATTCTTATTAATTCGATTTATTTATATAATAATCCGCGATAAATTTTCTGAATTGCGAACCTATTTTTTTGCTATTGGTGCTAGCTTATCAATCCTATACTTCTTTTTTTATTTTAGTTGGGGATTGAACTACTACAGAACACCTTTGGCTTCACATTTAAAAATTGATTCTCATTCTTATACTACAGATAAATTACTAGACTACACGAAAAAATTGGTTGAAGATTTAAATGAATTGCATGTTTCCATTACTCAAAATGATTCTTTAAAAGTAACAGTCCCTTATTCATCAAAAGAGATATATAAACTTGCAAAAAATGGTTATAAAAACATAAGTAACAAACATCCTTTTTTAAACTATAAGTTTAAATCTGTTAAAAACTCTTTACTAAGCACTCCTTTAACTTATATGGGATTTGCTGGCTACCTGAATCCTTTTACTGGGGAAGCGCAAGTAAATGCTAAAATCCCTTTGAGTACCTATGCATTTACTACTTGCCATGAAATGGCACATCAATTGGGCTATGCTGCTGAAAATGAAGCCAACTTTATTGGATACCTAGCTAGTACAGCTAATAAAGATTTATATTTTAAATACGCCGGCCAATTAACAGCACTTAGATACCTTTTATCAGAGATTTATAAAAGAAACCCTAACGACTATAAAAAAATAAAATCTAAAATAAATAGCGGTATTTTATCCAATATAAATGATATTTATAAATTTTGGGGACAATATGAGAACCCTTTCGAACCTGTTTTTAAAAAAAGTTACAACGCGTATTTAAAAATTAATAAACAAAAAAATGGAATTAAGAGTTATAGTTATATGGTAAATTTACTTTTGAATTATCAATAACGCCATACAAACCTACCCCTTCACCTACAAAATAAAATCAAAACTAAAAACGACAAATATGCACCTCTTTTTTTTCAATAGTAATCTTTCATAAAAGTAAATTCTATATCCTGTTAGAAATAAAAAATCTTATTTTTGCAAGAAACATACTTAAGAATGCACAAACAAATTACGAGTCTTCAAAATCCTTTCATCAAAGAATTGGTGTTGCTAAAGGAAAAATCTAGGAACCGTAAAAAGACAGGTCGTTTTTTATTAGAAGGTCAACGTGAAATTCAATTGGCAACCAAAGGAAATTATATTGTTGACAAACTTTTATATTGTCCTGCCATTTGTACCCAGAATGAATTGGAATTGGTAATTCATATGATTCCTTCAACTATTGAAATAATTGAAGTCTCTAAAGACATTTACACCAAAATTGCCTACCGCGAAACCACAGAAGGCATTGTTGCAACTGTAGCTTCTAAAAACCATACACTAGATGCTGTTATTTTTAAAAGAAAACACCCACTAATTCTAGTAGCGGAAGCCCCAGAAAAACCAGGGAATATTGGTGCGCTATTACGTACTGCAGATGCTGCAAATATAGATGCCGTTTTTATTGCCAACCCTAAAACCGACCTATACAATCCTAATATTATTAGAAGTAGCGTGGGATGTTTATTCACTACACAAATAGCTACCGGAAGTACTGATGAAATATTAAATTATTTAGAAAAGCATAAAATCACATCTTATGCTGCTGCCTTAAAAGAAGATTCTGAACCTTATCATAGTCAAAATTTCTCCAAAGCTACTGCCATTGTTGTAGGAACAGAAGCCACAGGTCTTTCAGAAAAATGGTTGACGAATGCTTCTAAAAAAATAATTATACCTATGAATGGAATAATCGATTCTATGAACGTTTCTGTTGCTGCTGCCATTTTAATTTTTGAAGCAACTAGACAGCGAGCCTTCCTATAGATAAGTACAAACGTTGGATGCAACGTTCAACGTATATAAATAAACAAACTATGACAGCACAAACAGTATTTTATATCCTTATTGGTATCATAATTATCAATTTCATTAAAGAAGAAATACTCTCCTATTTCAATGCTAAACATTTTAATGATACGCTTCCTGAACCACTCAAAGATGTATATGATTCTAAAGAGTACCTAAAATCTCAGTCCTATAAAAAAGCCAATCATAAATTTTCAATTCTCACGGGGACTTTTTCACTTGTGCTTACTTTGCTATTTTTCTTTTTAAATGGATTTTCAATTATTGATACTTTCGTAAGAAGCATTACTTCAAATGAAATACTAATTACTTTGTATTACTTCGGAATCTTATTTTTTGGAAGTGACCTACTAACAACTCCTTTTTCTTACTACAGGAACTTTGTAATTGAAGAAAAATTTGGATTCAATAAATCCACAAAAAAGCTTTTTTTTCTTGATAAATTGAAAGGCTGGTTCTTGTCCATTATTGTTGGTGGTTTACTTCTAGCAGTAATCACTTGGTTTTACCAACAAACAGAAAATTTATTCTGGCTATATACTTGGGCATTGATTGGTGCCTTTTCACTTTTCACTAACTTATTTTACTCTTCGCTGATAGTCCCTTTATTTAACAAACAAACACCATTGGAAGAAGGAGAGTTGAAAGAAAAACTTGAAAAATTCGCGAACAAAACAGGCTTCAAATTAGATAAAATATTTGTAATTGACGGATCTAAAAGATCCACAAAAGCCAATGCTTACTTCTCCGGTTTCGGACCTAAAAAAAGAATTGTATTGTATGACACATTGATAAACGACCTTAATTCGGATGAAATTGTAGCCGTTTTTGCTCATGAAGTAGGACATTACAAAAGAAAACATACCCTTTTTAATCTGGCAGCATCTCTGCTCTTGACTGGATTTACCCTTTTCATACTTTCCCTTTTAATTGGAAATCCATTGCTATCCGAAGCCTTACATATTGCTACACCAAGTTTTCACATCGGCTTGATTACTTTTAGTATCCTATACACTCCTATTTCTGAAGTGACAGGACTGTTTATGAATCTTATTTCGCGTATTTTCGAATACCAAGCAGACAATTATGCTAAAAAACACACAAACGCTGAAGATTTAATCAGCTCACTTAAAAAACTATCTAAGAATAGTTTAAGTAACTTAACACCTCACAAAGCAACTGTATTTTTACATTATTCACATCCAACTTTATTACAACGTATATATAATTTACGTAAATAATTTATCCTTTTAGACAAAAAATACTATCTTTCATATATGAGTTATAACGTTACCATAGAAGAAGAAAATAAAGAAATTACCCATAGATACAAAGACCTTTTAAAAGGTACTTATCAAAAATTATCTAAAGAGGACAAGGTCTTGATTCGAAAAGCTTTTGACTTGGCTTTGGAAGCACATAGCACACAAAGAAGAAAGTCTGGTGAGCCTTATATATATCATCCTATAGCAGTTGCTAAAATAGTTGCCTATGAAATCGGTCTTGGAGCTACTTCAATTGCAGCAGCTCTCTTGCATGATGTGGTTGAAGACACTCCATATACAGTCAACGACATGGAACAAATTTTTGGTAAAAAAATTGCCAAAGTTGTAAGTGGCCTTACTAAAATTTCTAGATTGAATAAAGAACAAGATGCCTCTATTCAAGCTGAGAATTTCAGAAAAATGCTTTTGACTTTACATGATGATGTTCGTGTAATATTGATAAAAATTGCCGATAGGTTGCACAATATGCAAACTATGGACTCTATGCCAAATCACAAGCAAATAAAAATTGCTTCTGAGACCTTGTATATCTATGCACCATTGGCACATAGACTAGGCTTATACAATATAAAAACCGAACTAGAAGATTTAGGATTAAAGTATACGGAACCCGAAGTTTATAACGATATCCTAAGTAAAATAAACGAAAGTAAAGAAGATCAAGATGCTTATATAAAAACGTTTTCAAACAACATCAAAAAAACACTTTCAAAACAAGGTTTTGAGTACACCATAAAAGGACGGACAAAATCCATCTATTCTATCCGCAGAAAAATGCGTGCTCAAAACGTAACTTTCGATGAAGTCTACGATAAATTTGCCCTTCGAATCATCTATAAATCTGTTGAAAAAGATGAAAAATTTGATGCTTGGAAAATTTATTCCATTGTAACGGAACACTTCAACCCCAACCCTTTACGATTAAGAGATTGGATTACAAATCCAAAAACTACAGGATACGAATCTTTACATATTACAGTAATGGGACCTGGTGGAAACTGGGTAGAAGTACAAATACGTTCTGAAAGAATGGATGAAATTGCTGAAAAAGGGTACGCAGCACATTTCAAATACAAACAAGGTGCTTTGAATGAAAGTGGTTTGGAAACTTGGCTAGACCGACTGAAGGATACTTTAGAAAACAAAAATGTAAATGCTATCGATTTTGTTGAAGATTTCAAATTGAACCTTTATGCAGAAGAAATTTTTGTATTCACACCTAAAGGAGATTTAAAATCATTACCTAAGGGAGCATCTGCCTTAGACTTTGCTTTTGCCATACATACAGATGTTGGCTTGAGATGTAGAGGAGCAAAAGTGAATGGAAAACTAACTCCTTTAGACACCATATTAGGAAGTGGCGATCAGGTTGAAATAATGACTTCCAGTATCAAAAAGCCAAACAATAGGTGGTTAGAATTTGTTGTAACAGCCAGAGCCAGAGCTCGCATTAGAGCAGCCTTAAAAGAAGAAGAAAAAGCCATTGCTGATGAAGGGAAAATTCTACTTGCTAGAAAATTAAAACAACTTAAAATAAGTTTGAATGAAAAGACTGTTAATGAACTGGTTTCCTTCTTCAAATTAAAAACAAGTTTTGATTTATTTTATAGAGTGGGTGTTTCTTCCATAGAAAATTCTGAATTGAAAAATTTTGCAAGTCAACGTAGCAATACTATTTACAATTTCTTTAAAAATAAAATCCAACGAAATAATACCACCAAATCCAAAGACGAAACAGAAGAGCTTACCAACAATTATGATTTATTAGTTTTTGGTAAAGATGAAGAAAAATTAGAATACACGTTATCTAAATGTTGCAATCCTATTCCGGGTGATAATGTTTTTGGTTTTCTTACAATCAATGATGGTATCAAAGTTCACAAATCAGATTGTCCAAATGCAATCAGCATGCAATCAAATTATGCATACCGTGTACTATTTGCTAAATGGATAGATTCATCAAAACGGAACTTCAAAGTAACCTTAAAATTAAGCGGTGAAGATAAAATAGGTATTTTGAATGAATTGACTCGAATTATTTCAGGTAACAGCAACATGAATATTTACAATATAAACACAACAACAAGAGGTTCTGTTTTTAATGGAAAAATAACAATTGATGTGAAAAACAAAACACAATTAAAAAGATTGGTAGAAAATCTATTAAAAATAGAAGGAATCAAGAAAATAAGTCGCTTAGATTGATTTTATCCAATGCTAATAACGAATAACCAAATAACAAAGAAAAATAAAAGACCTTCGTCTTAAGGCAAATGAAACACTACTATTTAGTGAGCTTTTCATAAAGCATGTTAGATAGTTACGATTTAAGTAAATAAAATTAAAAATCATTCACTCTAAGTCAAAAATAAGGTTAAATTTGCCCTTTGCTATTTTAATATAGTTTAACCATGGAAATTAAAAATAACAACCAAGAAACAGTAAAAAATGTTTTTGTGAAGTTTTTAGAAAAAAACAATCACAGAAAAACTCCCGAACGTTTTGCCATTCTTCAAGAAATCTATGATTTGGAAGAACATTTTGATATAGAATCACTTTATATCAGTATGAAAAACAAAAACTATAGGGTAAGTAGAGCTACGCTTTACAATACCATTGAGTTGTTATTAGACAGTGGATTGGTTAGAAAACATCAATTTGGTCAAAATCAAGCGCATTATGAAAAAAGTTTTTTCAACAAGCAGCATGACCACGTAATCTTAGACACAGGTGAAGTTATTGAATTTTGTGATCCAAGAATACAAAACATAAAAAAATCCATTGAAGAGTTTTTTGATATTGACATTCAAAATCATTCACTTTATTTTTATGGAACAAAAAAAACAAAAGAAAATAAAACAAATTAATATTTAAGATAATGGCTGTTGATTTATTACTGGGCTTACAATGGGGAGATGAAGGAAAAGGTAAAATTGTAGATGTACTTACAAAAAACTACAATTTAATTTCTCGTTTTCAAGGAGGTCCAAACGCAGGACACACTTTAATTTTTGATGGACATAAGCATGTTTTGCATACAATTCCTTCTGGAATTTTTCATGACGAAGCATTGAATATTGTTGGAAACGGAGTTGTAATCGATCCTGTAATCTTTAAAAAAGAATTGGAAAATTTAGATAAATTCAACTTAGACTTGAATGCTAAAATTTTAATTTCTAGAAAAGCACATCTAATCTTACCTACCCACCGTTTGTTAGACGCTGCATCTGAAGCTTCCAAAGGAAAAGCTAAGATTGGTTCTACATTGAAAGGTATTGGACCAACTTACATGGACAAAACTGGACGTAACGGAATGCGTGTTGGTGATTTAGAATTAGATAACTGGAAAGAAATTTTCAATACACTAACGGAAAAACATTTAAAAATGTTGAATTTCTTCGACGTTGAATTAGAATACAACTTAGAAGAATTAAAAGAAGAATTTTACATTGCTGTAGCACGTTTGAAAGAAATGTCTTTTATAGATAGTGAAGAATACTTGCACAATGCAATAAAAAACAACAAAACAATATTAGCAGAAGGAGCTCAAGGATCTCTTTTGGATGTTGATTTTGGAACCTATCCTTTTGTAACTTCATCTAACACAACTGCAGCTGGTGCTTGTACTGGATTGGGAATTGCACCTAACACAATTGGTGAGGTTTATGGAATATTCAAAGCATACACAACTCGTGTAGGTTCTGGACCTTTTCCTACTGAATTATTTGATGAAGACGGAGCTAGAATGGCCAAAGTTGGTCACGAATTTGGAGCTACAACAGGTAGAGCTAGAAGATGTGGTTGGTTAGACATCGTAGCTTTAAAATATGCATGTCAAGTAAACGGTGTAACACAATTGAACATGATGAAGGGAGATGTACTTTCTGGATTCGAAACATTAAAAGTGTGTACTGCTTACAACTACAAAGGAGAAATCATCACACATTTCCCTTACAATATTGAACCAGAAAATGTAACTCCAATTTATACGGAATTCAAAGGATGGAGTGAAGATATCACTGAAATATCTTCTGAAGCTGAGTTTCCTAAGGAATTATCAGAATACATTGCATTTGTTGAAAAAGAAACAGGTATTAGAATCAGTATCGTTTCTGTTGGACCAGATAGAAAACAAACAATTGTAAGATAACACTCAAACATACAATAAACGAAAAGCGGCTCACATTTAAAATGTGAGCCGCTTTTTATTTTTTGACCATTTTATACATTACCCAATACACATAGCTTTTAGTTTTTTTCTTTTTCACTATTTCAGTGCTAAATTTTTAAATTATAACTAGGCTTCGACTAACTCAACACAAAGTGATTGACTTGAAAATTTCGCATAAACAAAGAAAAAATAAATTCGTTAATCTATTTGATAATTGACCCCATCGAATATCATACTCCTCACCTACTCTTCCATTCGTTTTTTCATTTTATAAAGCTCTTTTGTCAAGACCAACATCTGGTCTTCCAAATCGTCCGTAACTTCCGGCAATCTTTTATAAAAAACATATTTGATCTCCCAAATTTCTTTAATTCCACTTTTACCAAATTCTTTATCTTCTATACTAGAATGGTCAGCCCTTAATACTATTTTATTTTTCAATACATAACCACGCCTTAAAATCAATTTAGAATCAACCAAAACCAATACAAGAGCTCCATTTTCCAAATCTTTCAATTTTGACACAGGAAAATAACTTCCAATAACCACATCGTTTGGAAACAACCCTTTATCATGAGAAGTCATCTCCAAATTATTAATAGTAAAACCTCTCAATTGCTCTGTACCATTTAATGGCAAACTCAAACTGGTCATTTCATTTACAAATCCCTCATTACTACTCTGCAAAATATATTCTGCACTATTTGTTTCAGTAATACAAGGAATCGCTGCAAATCTTTCTTTCACCAACGATTTGGCATCAGTAGTAATACCTCCTTTAAACTTTAACAATTCATTCACAGATAAATCCCGTGTCAAAAGATCATCAATTTTAATACTAAAACTATTAGCAACTTTAATAATTGTTTCAATCTTAGGCTCACTCCTACCTTCCTCGTAAGCCCCTAGTGTCGCTCTCTTTAATCCAAATAAATCAGCAAAAGCCTGTTGACTTAAATTCTTTACTGTTCTTATCTTTTTAATATTTTTTCCAAAAAACGACATAATTTGCTAATTTTATTTGCACAATGTTTTTATTTGTGTATCTTTACACTATAATTATTAGCACATCATTTAAAGATAGCTAAAACTAGTATCAAATATAATACAATCTCAACAAAAAACTAATATAATTAGCAGAATATTGAGATCTCACAAACAAAACAAACAATTATTAACAGTTATGAAAAAGCCAAATATATACAGATTCAAAAGGATTATATAACAAACTTTTTGTAATATTAAAACACGAAAATTAACTATGCTAAAACTCTAAAAAACAGATGAAAAACAACTTTGAAATCATTAGAAATTACGTAACAGAATTAAACTATACTATCACTCATGAAAACAGCGACGAGGGTATTATAATGATTCAAAAAGAAAGTGAAGGAATTAAAAATTTAATAATCGGTGTAGCCGACCCTATTCTGATCATGGAACAGTATATTTTTAAAATAAACAATCCATCAGAACCCATATTTAAACAATTGCTACAAAAAAATAGAGACATCGTTCACGGTGCTTTTGTTTTAGATGAATCGGGAGAAAAAGTAATCTTCAGAGACACTTTACAGTTAAGTAATTTAGATTTAAACGAATTAGAAGGATCCATCAACTCATTGAGCCTCTTATTAAGCGAATATTCAGAAAACATCATTCAGTTCTCTAAAAATTAATATAAAAAAAAGACTATGATTACTACAACAACAGATTTTATTCCAAACCAAGAAATCTCAAACATACTAGGTATCGCTAGAGGAAGTACGGTAAGAGCAAGAAATATTGGAAACGATTTTCTAGCCGGACTTAAAAATATTGTTGGTGGCGAAATTAGTGAATACACAAAACTGCAAGCCCAATCTAGAGAACAAGCACTTCAAAGAATGATTGAAGACGCAGAAAAACTAAATGCAGATGCCGTAATCAATGTTCGTTTGACAACCTCTATGGTAATGCAAGGTGCTTCAGAAATCTTAGCTTATGGAACCGCAGTTAAATTGAAATAGAATGGAAGCAATCGTTCCAACAATCTTTATAGGGAGTATAGTTCTTCTTCTTCTCTATTTAATAATAAAAAGAATTAGAGAAAAAGAAAACGAAAATTTCGAAGACAGAAGCAATTAAATAAAAAAACAATAAAAAAACAATATCATGAACATATTTAGAAGATTATTCAACATAGGAAAAGCAGAAGCACATTCAACCATTGACAAAATGGAAGACCCAATAAAACTGACAGAACAGGGTATCAGAGACATGAAAAAAGATCTTGATAAAAGTTTGGAAGGGTTGGCGCAAGTAAAAGCCATGTCAATTAGAGCTAATAACGAAAAAGAAGATTATTCTTCTAAAGCAGATGATTATCAAACGAAAGCAATGCTTGTCCTTAAAAAAATGCAGAGCGGAGATATTACAGCTGAAAAAGGAGATCGTTTGGCAAAAGAAGCTTTGGTTAAAAAAGATGAATGCTTAAAACAAGCTGCTAGAGCAACTCAAGATGCTGAAAAATTCAGTCAATCTGTTTCTCAATTAGAAAAAAACGTTTCTACTATAAAAACCAATATCAGCAAATGGGATAATGAATTAAAAACCCTTAAAGCGAGAGTTAAAGTCAGCAATGCTACTAAAAATTTAAACAAACAAATGTCACAAATTGACAGTTCTGGAACCGTATCTATGTTAGAGCGTATGAAAGAAAAAGTTACAGAGGAAGAAGCACTTGCTGAGGCTTATGGTGATATTGCGAACGAATCTAAAAGTATTGATGATGAATTGGACGCTATTGTAGATGCTACAGATACAAATGCTGAAAGTGATTTGGAAAAATTAAAAAAGCAAATGGGAATGAACGATAGTAGCGACAAACAAGAATCTTAAGCTGCATGAACGGGCTCATAGATTTATTATTTTCTCCTGTTAATATCATACTTACACTGCTGTTAATCTTATTACTTGTTTATTGGCTTTTTAATATGATTACTGGATTGGATTTTGATGTAGATATCGATGTAGACATTGACATCGATGCGGATATAGATATTGACATCGATGCCGACACTGCTATCGAAGGGAGCAATATAGATTTTCAAGATATTTCAAATACAGAAGTAGATAAAGAAGCTGTAGTTGGGAAGAACCGTACGCCTTTAAAATGGTGGCAAGTAGTATTGATTTACTTCAATTTTGTGGAACTTCCCTTTATGTTCACTTTTACATTTTGGATCTTTATTTGGTGGCTTTGTACAGCAATAACAACGTCTATAACACACAGTTATGACAATTATATAGGCTATGTAATTTTCTTGATATTGATTTTACCATCCTTGATTATCTCAAAAATTGTTACGACACCTTTCAAAAAGTTTTTCAAAACTATAAAACAAGATGGAGATCCTCCTATCGAAGTTTTGGGAAGAACAGGAAAATTAAATGGCTCTATTGAAAAAGATGAAATGGGATTGGTAGAAATAGTAGCAAAATCTAAAACATTATCCATCTATGCAAAGTCATTAGACGGAAGTTTTATTGACGCTTCAAAAGACATCTTAATCATCAAACAATCGGCAGATAAAAATTATTACTATATAAAAACATACAACAACTAAAAAAATTGCTATGGAACAAATTGGATCATTACTTGGAATTGGAGTCGGAATATTAATTTTTTTAATCGTAGTTTACTTTGCAATCATTGCAATGTTCTACAAAAAAGTACCTCAAGGGAAAGCCTTAGTACGTACTGGTAGAAAAGGAACACACGTGGGAACAGACGAAGGTATTTACGTCATTCCTGTTTTTCACAAATTAGAAATTATGGATATTTCTGTAAAGAAAATTCAAATTGAAAGATTGGCAAAAGACGGATTGGTTTGTAAAGACAACATGAGAGCAGATATTAAAGTCGCCTTTTTCGTTAGAGTAAACCCCGAAGTAGCTTATATTAAAAAGGTAGCGCAAAGTATTGGTTGCGAAAGAGCATCCGACATTTCCACATTAGAAGAATTATTTGAAGCCAAATTCTCAGAGGCTTTGAAATCTGCAGGTAAAAAATTCGAATTTACAGAATTATACGAAGCACGTACAGAGTTTAGAAAAGCAATTGTTGGTATCATAGGAACCGATTTAAATGGATACACCTTAGAAGACTGTGCCATTGATTACCTAGAGCAAACTCCAGTTGAGTTTTTAAAGGCTGACAATATTCTAGATGCAGAAGGAATTAAAAAAATCACGGAACTTACCGCGATTCAGAATATGAAATCGAATTTGATCAAACGTGATGAAGAGAAAACAATTCGAAAACAAGATGTAGAAGCTAGAGAGGCGATTCTTGAACTAGACAAGCAATTGGCAGAAAAAGAAGAGCAACAAAAACGTGAAATTTCCAACATAAAATCGAGAGAAGAAGCAGAAATTTTAAAAGTAGCAGAAGAAGAACGTTTGAAATCTGAGTCTGCAAGAATTTCTACACAAGAGAAAATTGAAATTGCTGAAGAAAACAAGCAAAGACAAGTAATTGTAGCTTCCAAAAACAAAGAACGTACAGACGCAGTTGAAACAGAAAGAGTATTGAAAGACCGTGATTTAGAAGCTACTGAAAGAGAAAGAGTAGTTACCCTTGCTCAAATTGACAAAGAAAAATCTGTTGAAATTGAAAAGAAAAATATTCAAGATGTTATAAGAGACCGTGTCACTTTAGAAAAAGGTGTTGTTGAGGAACAAGAAAACATGAAAGATATTGAAGCTTTTAAAACAGCAGATAGAGAAAAACAAGTGGCTATAACATTGGCAGAAAAAACAGGAGAAGAGCAATTGATTCTCCGTATAAAAGCTGCAGAAGCTGAAAAAGAAGCTGCAAAACAAAAGGCTGAAGAAATCAATATTGAAGCACAAGCGCATAAAGAAGCTTCTGTTAAAGAATCAGAAGCAAGAAAAGTCATTGCAGAAGCACAAGCAAAAGAAGAAGCTACGCACGGTATGTCTGAAGCACAAGTAATGCATGCCAAAGCAGAAGCTATAGAAAAACAAGGAACTGTTGACGCAACAATCATTGAAAAAATTGCAATAGCTGAAGCAGCAGGAATCGATGCCAAAGCGGAAGCAATCAAACACCAAGGAATAGCTGAAGCAGAAGTCATCAAAGAAAAAGCATTGGCTGAAGCTGTCGGAATTGAAGAAAAAGCAGAGGCAATGAAAAAACTGAATGGGGTTGGTAAAGAACACGAAGAGTTCAAGCTCCGTTTAGACAAAGAATTGCAAGTAGACCTGGCAGAAATCAATATTCAAAAAGATATTGCAGATGCACAAGCAGATGTAATTGGAGAAGCTCTAAAAGCTGCTAATATTGATATTGTAGGTGGTGAAACTATGTTCTTCGATCAAATTATTGGCCAAATAACAAAATCAAAAGGTATTGACCGTTTGGTAAAACATTCTGACAATATTCAAGATGTTAAAAATGCCATTCTTGGTAGTGACGATGTAAAAGGAAATCTTTTAGATAAAATAAAAGAATTTACAGATCAATACGGAATTGGTTCAGAAGACATCAAAAATTTGACAATCTCTAAATTGCTATTGAACTTACAAGACAAAGCAAATTCACCAGAGGAACAGAATAATTTTATGAATTTATTCAACTTGGCCAGCGCTTTAGGACTTTCTGATAAGAAATTGAAATAATAAAACAAACACTAGACCAAACAGGTTTGGTCTAGTGTTATCTCAAAACTTATATATTACCTGGTCAACAGATCACTATACTTGATTAATTTAAATTAATTGACATGGCGGGCGAAGGAAGTATTTTAGCTATGATAACAAGTCTGAAAAATAATAGCAGACGCAATCGTAGAAAACAATTTGACAAAAACGATTCTTATTCGAGATACAATCTTAAGAAATCGAATCCTAAATTTAAAAAAGCAACAAAAGAACAGTTGCAAAAAATTAAAAACAGCATAGTACAGGGTAATAAGATTATCTTTTGGAAACGCTTTGTATTCACGAGTGTTATTTTAGCACTTACCCTACTGTTCTTTATATATTATTAATGAATTCTATGAAAAGGATGTTAGACTTGACCTGTCTAACGAAAAACAATAGCTAGACAGGTTTGAGTTGATACAATTCTTAAATGATATAACCTTATGAAAACAACTAAAATAATTTGGAGTTTGGCAGCAATATACATTGCAATCTCATTAATTGGAATATTTACAAAACTTATTTATTGGGGTAGTTCACCGATTTTTATTGCAGGTGGTTCCTTTCTTTTTTTAATTGTTTGGATTCTTGTTTTAAGCGATATTCTAAGGAACAATGTTTACAATAAAATATTCTGGTTGATTTCCTTATTTATCATCCCCATGATCTCTGTCTTTTTCTATTTGATAAAAAGAAATAAAATGATTCGATTGGGAAATAAATACAACTCATACAGTTAAAAAAATTGAATATGAAAAAGATAATCCCTTACGACACAATAGAAAAAGCGCTTATTGAACTAGACAATGGAGGTCGTTTTTACAACCTATTTACCAAAGAAAATGATGGTAACATCACTTCATCGGAACTGTCCAAAGCTACAGGAGGCCTAAAAGGAAAACAAAGTAATGTCCTTTTTTTAGAAATGAATTTGGCAAACCTTGACAAAAATGCTACTTCCCAAATTCTAGATACGCTACACGAAGACTTACTATCAGTTTACAAAAAATACAAGCCGGTATACTTTTCTCCCAAAGAAGCTTTATTAAATGGTAAAATTTCGCAAAGTGCCATTGTTACCGGAATTCCTAAATATGTAAAAACCAATTCTGATTTCAATGGTTTTATATTCATCCCTATTCAAGTCGGACAAGTAACTACGATGACACTAGTACCCATAATAGATTATTATGATGTATATGAACTGAAGGATGCCAATATCTCTGAAAAGGTCTTAATAGCACATGCAAGAAGTAAAAATAAATTACCTGAAACAAGAATTCGCTGTGGAGGAATTTTTAAAGAATTAAAAAACACCACAAATGAAAAAGGGAATGTAACAAAATTCTTAGACACCATTTATTATACAAGTATCTAAAATAGCATCGTTAGTACATAAAAAATATGCAAAAAGAAAACAATCAATTAGAAGGCGGTACTTACGAAATCATTCAAACACGCTTGCAAAAGCACAAGAAAGATTTGGTAACAAGAATAAACACACTTAACAATTCTAGAAAAGAAGTTTTTGGATCTGTTGAAACCAAATTAATTGCAAACGATAGAATTAACACCGAAAATTCTTGTATCGCTAGGGATGTAATTGCTTTTGGGAATACATGCATACTTGGATACAATGTTCATTTTGGACTGCGAACAGACATCAAACTAACAGATGTTTTTAGCATTTATGAATACAAAGAATTGCGTTTTCAAGAACAACCTTTGACATTTATAAACGATGTACAATTTGAAAACGATTTTCAAAATCTTTATAAATACTATAGAAACACCTTTTTTGCAAAGTTTAGTTGCATTGGAAATTACCTTCATATGGTTTTCCAAATCAGTGACAAAACTACAGACATAAAGACTTTTAAGTGGCTTGTAAACAACAATTCACTGACTTATATAGACAACAGAAGTGATCATGAGTTCAAATACCCAAACCAGCACGAATTCAATTGGCAGGAAACCAATTACGACATGCATCGAAATGGAATACATCCTCATATTTCAATATTAGATAAAATTTTTGTAGAAACTATTGGAGGTGACTTGACTATAAAAATTGAAGACAATACAGACGATGGAAAAGGAATTTACAACGAACCAGTTACTCACAGAGATCAAACCCTTGAGGATGGAAAGTTTTTATTTGCCGATCTTGGAAACCTAACCGTATTAAGCATTACTCCTTATCAAGAGAAAGCACGTTATTTCGTATACAATCAAAAAGTACAGCAATTAGAACACATTCAAAGTATTCATGATACGGCAGTATTGCTACCAGACAATCATGGTTTGATATTTCCCGATGGCTACTATTTACAAACAGGCGAATTCAAGAAATTTGAAAAAAGTATTGAACAGGTAAAATTTCAACAAAAGATAGCTTCCCCTAATGGAGAAGATTATCTGTATGTGTTTTATGAAGAAGCCAAAGGTGATTATGTCTTGATGACCTACAATATAATCGATCAAAAAATAAACACACCCATAATTTGCAATGGTTTTACTGTTTTAGAAAATGGCGAATTGTGCTATTTTAAAGTTGAAAATGATGCTACCAAACACCATGTAATCCAAATTTGGCAAACACCTTTTTCCAAAAACATACAAGTATCCACTACCCATAGTGCTTCTTTACTTTATAAAATTGGAAACAAAGACATTGTCAAAGCAATGGCTGAATGTCAAGAAATTATTACCCTCTTAAACAAAGAAGACAATTACGACGGACTGTATACAGATATAAGCAAGCAGTCTACGGATGTTTTAGATTCTTATTACTGGATTCAAGAGCCGGAAACGGCCAATCTTAACACGCCTCTTTTGGAATTGAAATCAACTTCGAACTCGGCAATTGATGAATTCGAAAAAGTTGTTCAATTAAAAAAAATAGCGACATCTGAAACGGAAGCAATTGAGAACCTTATTGCAAAGCTGTTTAACAAAATAAAACAAATAAGTTACAAATCTATTGATGACTTTGTTGAACTGCTAACTCGCTTGAGAGGAGCGCAAGGTGTTACCATAAGTCTTAAAGACATTCGTTATACAAACTTAGATCGCATTGAGGAAATTTCTTCTCAAATAAGTGACGAAACGGAACGTATTTCTAGACGTTGTGTTGCATTTTTGCTTAACGAAAAAGCATTGGCTCCCTATCATAAAAGGTTGCTAGAAAAAAAATCAGAACTTGAAAAGATAACAAAAGTTGTTGCTGCCAAAGAATTAGAAACAGCAATCAATCAAATAAGTATTGATTTGGAAATGTTGATTGATATCGTAAACAATCTCCAAATTGACGATACCTCCCATTCAACAAAAATTATTGATACCATTTCTTTGCTGTTTGCAGAAATAAATCAATTGAAAGCTGCTTTAAAAAGAAAATCAAAATCTTTAAATGAAAAAGAAAGCAAAGCTGATTTTATTGCCCAATTGAAATTATTTGACCAGAGCATTATCAATTTTATTGACATTTCAACCACCGTAGAAAAATGTGATGAATACCTCACAAAACTTTCAGTTCATTTGGAAGAACTGGAAGGAAAATTTGCTGACTTTGACGATTATATTACTCAAATCATAGAGAAAAGAGAAGAAGTTTACGCTGCATTTGAAACACGTAAAAACGCACTCTCTGAGGCTAAAAACAAGAAAGCCATCAGTTTACAAAGTGCTTCTGAACGTATTTTAAAAAGCATCTCTAAAAAAGCAGCCAGTTTTTCTTCTGCTACAGACATCAATGGTTATTTTGCTTCGGATTTAATGGTGAGCAAATTGCAAAATATCATTCAGCAATTAAAAGGTTTGGATGAGTCTGGAAAAGCAGAAACGTTAGAATCCAATTTAAAATCAAGCAAAGAAGAGATTCTAAGAAAACTGAAAGACAAACTAGAGCTGTATGAAGACGGTGATTCTATCATCAAACTAGGAAAATATAAATTTGGAGTTAACAAACAACCTTTAGATTTAAATATTGTAACCAAAAATAATGCCTTGTATTTTCATCTAACGGGAACAGATTTTTATGAAAAAATTGAAAATGAGCTTTTAACAGCTTCAAGACATATTTGGAATCAAGATTTAATTTCTGAAAACAAAGAAGTATACAGATCAGAATATTTGGCCTATAAAATTCAAAAAAAATATGGCACAAAAAAACTGACACAATACAATGCCGATGCACTTCTTCTTTTGGTAAAAAAAGAAAGTGGAGAAAATTATGCGGAAGGCTATGTAAAGGGAGTTCATGATGAGGATGCTTATACCCTACTCGATTTGCTTATCAAAACGGAAACAAATCTAGATCTTCTTAAATACAAGCCTAGCACTAGAAGTAATGCCCAGTACTTTTGGCAAAGTTTACCTTTGGAAGAAAAAACAGCATTAAATCAACAAATAAAAGCTTCTGGTAGTGTCTTAGAAATATTTCCAGAATCTACAGAATATCAGTTTGTAATTGATATTTTAATTACTAAAATCGATGAAACACTTCAAGATTGGGATCTTCATAAAAATGAATCGAATACCATTGCACACTATTTATTTGAAGAATTGTACCACGATGACAACTTTTGCATAAGTTCAAAAGCGATTGAATTGCGTGAGGATTTTACTACGTATTTAAAAACAAATCAAGGTACATTGCCTTTTGAAAAAAGTTTAGCAACAACCAATACTCTTAAGGACAAAGTTGCTTTGGTACAACAATGGCTGCATTCTTTTATCAAAATGACAGGCAATACAAATGGATTTTATATTGATGAAACAATTTCATTGTTGCTATTTAACGGAACAATTTCAAAAAAAATAAATCATATTTCCGCTACTTTTTCTATTGACACTCTGAAAGGAAGTCACCCTACAATTGAGAAAAATTGTTATTTATTTGACTACCATGTATTCATAGAGAGGCTAACACAGTATTCAGAAAAAATTGTCCATGATTTTACAATTTATAAAAAGGCAAAAAAAGAAGTTACAGCAACTCAAAAAGAAATTTTAAAACTAGAAGAATTCGAGCCCAAAGTTCTTTCTTCTTTTGTTAGAAACAAACTTATTGACCAAGTTTACTTGCCTTTATTTGGTGATAATTTATCCAAACAACTAGGAACAGTAGGCACCAACAAGCGTACAGACAGAATGGGAATGTTGTTATTGATTTCTCCACCTGGATATGGTAAAACAACTTTAATGGAATACATTTCTGAACGTTTGGGTTTGGTATTTGTAAAAATTAACGGTCCCACTATAGGACATGAAATAACTTCTGTAGATCCAATGTCTGCAACAAATTCCGCAACACGACAAGAACTGGAAAAACTAAATTTGGCTTTGGAAATGGGAAACAATGTGATGCTCTATCTTGATGATATCCAACATTGCAACCCTGAATTTTTACAGAAATTTATTTCTTTGGCAGATGGACAAAGAAAAATTGAAGGAATCTACAAAGGAAGGACGAAAACCTACGATTTTAGAGATAAAAAATTCTGTGTAATTATGGCAGGAAATCCATATACAGAAAGTGGTGAAAAGTTTAGAATTCCAGATATGTTAGCCAACAGAGCAGACATATACAACTTAGGAGATGTTATTGGAAATACTGCAGATTTGTTCAAGTTGAGTCTTATTGAAAATGCCTTGACATCGAATACCATTTTACGTCAACTTAGCAGCAAAAGTTTCAACGATGTGCACAGTATCATCAAACATATTGAACAAAACAGTCAAGAAAATTTAACCCTCGAAGCAAATCACACCAAGCAAGAATTGCAAGATTATATAGCAGTTCTAAAAAAAGTAATTAAAATTAGAGACACCGTTTTGATGGCCAATGAAAACTATATAAAATCGGCTGCTATGGAAGATGTTTATCGTACCGAACCCTCTTTTAAATTACAAGGTTCTTACCGAGATATGAATAAATTGGTTGCAAAAATTGTACCTATAATGAATGATAAGGAGATAGAATCCTTACTTCTTACTCATTATGAAAGTGAATCACAAACATTGACAAGTGCAGCGGAAGCCAATTTGTTAAAATACAAAGAAATGACAGAAACGCTTAGTACAGAAGATTTAGAGCGTTGGGAAAACATCAAAGAAACTTTTGTAAAGAACAATAAACTGAAAGGGTTTGGAGATCAAAATGAAATGGCACAAGTATTAAATCAATTAATGCAATTTTCAGAGAATTTGGAAGGTATAAAAAATGTACTATCTAACGGTTTCAAAAACTAATACAATGAATTCTAAAGTAACAACTATAAAAAATGAAATACCTTTACTTATTAAAAAGGTTGCCCCTATTTGTACGGAGTATAAAATTGATTCTGATAGCTTAATTCTTGAAATGGTAAAATTCCTAAACCTAATTCATTTAACAGGACAAAAAATTTCACCTTCCTATGTTGTAGATTTGGCATGGCATGAATTCATACTATTTACACGTTATTATCAGCAATACTGTAATGAAAATTTCAATCGCTTTATACATCATACGCCCAGTGCAAATGAAGACAAAAATTTATATAAAAAAACTTTAAATTTATACAAACTGCATTACGGAAAACCTCCTCAAAACATATGGGAAACTGAAAACAATACTGAATTAAACAATACCAATTGTGGCGCCTGTCACAACTAAAAAAAAAATTATGTACTTAGAAGGATATATTACTATTGACCCATCACAGATTACACAAATAAAAAAAATAATGCCAACAAAGGCATTTAAAAAATTTCTATATCACCTAACTCTAGGAAATGTTTCAAAAAAAGAAGAACAAGAAACCTTTACAGCTGTAGCAATTCTACAACAACTAAACGCTACATTTAGATCACTTCATATTAATAATATTATAAAAATTTCTCATGATGAAATTGATTTTTATCATGATAAAAATGGTTTAGAAAACGATTTAAAACAAGCGCTAGATGAATATGAAATTCAAGTAGATGAATCTATGTCTACTCATTTTCAAAAATTATCTTTAGTATTAGAACATGAAGACAACAACTTCAAATACCTTATTGAAACAAGTATAAACAGAAATCATGACGTTGGTGATTATCCAATAGAAATTAAAATTACAGGTTTATTCAAAGAATTCAATGCCGAAGGACGTGAAAATAAAATTTCGGAAGCCACTAAAGACCAAAGTACATTTGATGCTTTCAAAAAACACAAAATAGATACCTTTGAATATTTTATAAATGAGTTTAAACTCGCTTTGAAAAAACAAATTGCTATTGACGATATAAAATCGCACCTAAAAACGAAGATTGTACTACCTAAAGAAAAAGTAACATCTGCAGGACAGAGACAAACAAGTTCTGTATCAGAAGGAATTCATTGTGGCTATCATGGTTTTAACGATTTCTTACTTTACAGCTTACTTTGGTCTGATGTTATGCACCATAACCATATAATTATTTCTGATTCCTATTTTGAAACAGACACTGGAGAAGATATTGGTTATGCTCAAGAAATTGACAGTAGCGATACTGTATTTGACAGCTCTTCAGATCATAATTTCGATACTAATGATTCCTTTTCAGAAGATCCATTACAAGCAAACGAAGTAGAATCTGGAGACTCTAATGATTGGTTTCAGATGAGCTCTTGGGGAGATGACTCTACTTCTGAATCCTCTTTTTTCGATAGCGGATCTAGTTGTTCTAGCTGCTCAAGTTGTTCATCATGCGGTGGAGACTAGTAATTAAAGATCTATTTATTTACATAACAACAAATAACTATAATGACAGATAAGTACAAAAATAAATATAGAATTTCACCAACCAGGTTGCAAAATTGGGATTATGGATGGAATGCTCCTTATTTTATAACTATCTGCACACATAACAGGAAAAATTATTTTGGTGAAATTAGAAACGGAAAAATGGAATTATCGAATTTAGGCGTTTTGGAGAATGTTTTTTGGTATGAAATAAAAAATCATTCCAAAAACATAGAATTTGATGCGTTTATCGTCATGCCCAATCATATACATGGTATTTTAATTTTAAATGATTCCCATCACGATCGTTGTGATCATGATGATGATTGTGATGATCACAACGTACAGGCAAGGCATGCCTTGCCTCTATCAGAATCCTTAAAAAAAACAATTGGGCAAAATCGATTCCAAAACCAGGGAAAAAACACCATTTCATCCCTAATCGGATCCTATAAATCTGCCGTAACAAAACACGCAAATCGTTTGGAATTGAATTTCAAATGGCAATCCTCATTTCACGATCATATCATTCGTGATACCAAATCATTTGAACGAATTTCTAACTATATTACTAACAATCCTTCAAAATGGAATGAAGATAAATTCCATACAAACAATGAATAATATACAAGCCAAGAATTTTTACAGTTATTTTAAAGAATGCTATAAATTAGATTATAGGGAATTTTCTTTGGACAATATTTTGTCTACAAAATACAAGTACAAATGGTTTGCAACTGGTAAAGAGGAACTTTTCAATAAAGCACTTCCAATACTTCCTTTTAACAATTCAAAATCTGAATTGTTAGAAAAAGAAATAGAACTTTACAAACTTGAAAAAACATTTTATTATGGCTGTTTTTTTATACTTGGTAAATCTGACAATCCTAAAGTTAAGGACAAAAGGGTTTGTGCCCCTCTATTACTATATCCCTGCACTATCGAAACTGAGGATGCTATTCAATATATAAAAATAGACAATGAATCTCCTATCGTAAATAGAGGTATCATATCCAAACTAGATCTTAATGACGCCTCCAAATCCAAAGATTCTTTTATAAATCAATTGGTTGAATATTGTACTTCTAACATTACAGACAATGCTTTTGAACTAAAAAAACTCTTAGACATTTATTTTTGTAACATCGATACTGAAGAACTTGTTATGTACCCTAATTTATGGAACAATGCAAAAACAAAATCTTATTTCAATAAAACGACTACAGTTGTAGATTCTTATAAAATAATTCCAGCAGCAGGAACAGTTCTTATAGAAAAATCATTGTCCTCTTTAAAGGTTTTGGAAGACTTAGAATCAATGGCTTTAAAAAACAAATTCAATAACTCCTTAGAACATCTCTTAAGTGGAGAAAATGTTGAAAATACCCCACCTATTAGTTATTTCAAATCAAGGTTGAATGAAAATCAGTTTCAAGCTTTACAAAATGCATCTACCTATAGCAACTCCGTTATTATTGGTCCACCTGGAACTGGTAAATCCTATACCATTGCTTCCATAGTTGCGGATACTGTCATTCAAGGAAAATCTGTTCTCGTTGTTTCCAAAACAAAACAAGCTGTTGAAGTCATTAGAAGAATGCTAGAAAAAGATTTCAAGCTGCAACAAAATATTATTCATACTACAGGTCATCGTTATAAAGTTAGCCTAAAAGCCAAAATTAGACGGCAACTTAGTGGCATAAGCGCCAGAAAAACCTATGGCAATAATCTGTCACAAATAGAAAATTTACATGAAATTTTAACTACTACAGAAAAGGATTTTACAAATTTTATTGAAAAAGAACTGTATCGATCCAACCTAGAATTCAAATCAGATTTAACTTTTTCAGAAAAATTCAAATTATTTATTAATAAAGTAAGCTACAAATTAGACGATGAAATATGGGTATTGTTTCAAAGAATGAATTCGACTTCTAAATTGTTAGAAAGAGAATTGAAAGTGTACGTTCAAAAAAAAATAAGCAAACAAGTTGACTCAAATGCATTCTATTACAGAAAAGAATTGTCCGCCTACTATGACAGTCTAGATTCTGCTAGTTTTTCTGAATACAAAAAAATTATTGAATCGGTAGACTACAGACACATTCTAAAGGTATTTCCAATTTGGCTTGCAAATCTTTCTGAATTGAATTCTGTACTTCCATTGAAACAAGACTTATTTGACTTGGTTATCATAGACGAAGCTACACAATGCGATATAGCCTCGGCATTGCCCGCAATTTACCGAGCAAAAAAAGTAATCATCACTGGTGATCCGAATCAATTAAAGCATTATTCCTTTGTTTCCAAACTACAACAAAGCAAGCTTCTAACCAACTACAACCTTCCTACAGATAAAATTTTCGATTATAGAAACAGAAGTATTTTAGATGTGTATATTTCAAAAGTTCAAAATCAAAACCAAGTTACTTTTTTAAGAGAACATTATAGATCTACGCCCTCATTGATTGAATTCAATAACAAACAATTCTATGAAGGACAGCTAGAAATAATGAAATCTACTCCAGAATACACAAGTACTTCTCAAATAAAATTAGAATATGTTGGTGGCAGAAGAAATGAAAAAGGAATCAATGCAGAAGAAGCGGTATCTGTATTTCATAAATTGGATACACTCATTACTAAATACAAAGACCTTTTAGAAGTACCAAGTATAGGAATCATCTCTCCATTTAGTAGTCAAGTAACTTACCTCAATTCTCTTCTCAAAAAAAAATACGCTCTAAGTACTCTTAAAAAATTTGATTTACTTTGTGGTACTCCTTACAATTTCCAAGGTTCGGAAAGAGAAATTATCCTCATTTCATTCACTGTTTGTAAAGACACACATCATACAGCCTATTACCATTTAAACAAACCTGAGGTTTTAAATGTAGCAACAACACGGGCCAAATCATTTCAATATGTTTACACCAGTGTTACTGAAAAAGAGATCAAAAATGAGTCTTTGTTGGCCAAATATTTCTCCTTTATAAAAAACTATCAAGGAAATATAGAAAAAAACTCAAACACAGATATATTTCAAAACGAAGTTGTAAAAATATTAAAAACACATACTTTTGAAAACATAAAATGTAGCTATCCGGTAGCCGGAAGCATTCTAGATATACTCGTTGTGCATAACAACATCAATTACTTCATAGATTTGGTCGGTTACCCCGGTCAATTTTTAGAAGCATTTACAATAGAAAGATACAAAACATTAAACAGGATTGGGATTAATTGTTTACCATTGCATTACAGTTATTGGAAAAACAATCAAGAAAAAGCAATCAAAAAAATTATCAATTTCATCAATAATTAAATAGCATGGGAATCTTCGATTTTTTAAAGAACAAAAAGGAAGCGGAAAAGCATTACGATCCTACAAACATAAAGGTAACAGACATCGAAAACGGTTACTTATTAGAATACGATTTGGATACATGGACGGTTACCAAAATGTCTGAATACGACTGGGGAAACAGTTTTTTTACAAGAGAATTCAATATAGAAACTCGAGATAAAAAAAGGTTTCTTCATATTGCCGACGATGATCATCTTATCATCACACTTTCTAAAAATCTAAAATTTAGAAAACTTGAAAATGCGGTACACAACGCTATAGAAGCGACAGGAAAACCGCCTAAAAAATTCAATCATGACGGTATAACTTATTTTTTAGATGCAGAAACTCCTGGTTTTTACAGAAATGTTGAAAATGAAGATTGGGAAGAATTGATTTCTTTTGATTATTTAAACGAAGATGAAAACAAATGTCTTTGCATAGAGCAATGGGGCGAAACAAGTTTTGAAGCCTCCATTGGAAAACGCATAAAACCTTTTGATATCAGTAATATTTTACCATCACCTACAAACTAAATCTTATGAAAATTTTTAAAACTATTTTCTTTTTGAGTTTTGCACTGGTGCTCAACTCATGTATCACAAATTCAAACGACCGTCCTAATGACAATTATGATTACGGACCAAGTAGAAAATCGAACAATACGTCTAGCAGTAAAGCAAAATACGTAAAAACACCAATCGATAAGATTATTACCAAATACATCGACAAAAGTGATTATACCGTAATGTTGGCAGATATGGATTACAAAGAAGCTACCAACAAATACCTTCATAAATACCGTATCATTATTGAGAAAAACAAAAAGACTTTGACAAAAGCACAATTGAATGATACCATTGCAAAAGCAGATGATATCGAAGTTGTAGATACAGGTTGGGAAGAAGTTTCTGCAACACTCTTTAACAAGCATAAAGAGGATTTGGGAATGACCATACTTTCAAAAAAGAACAACGTATTGGATAAAAACTCATCCCCTGCTGGAATGAACAACTATGTTGGAAATCCAAAATATGGACACTGGCAAACAAACAGTAGCGGGAGTTCTTTTTGGGCATTTTACGGTAGGTACCATTTCTTTTCTAGTTTGTTTCATTCTCCTCGATATGGCTATTCTCGTTACGATTACAACCATTACAACCAAAACTATAGAAATCAAAGAAGCTACTATGGTAGAAACAATGATTACGGAACAAAATCTACAAGAAACACAAGTTCTACATGGAACTCTAAGCCACAAACTTTTAAAAGCAAGGTAAATAGC
>Ga0105356_10000369_pt1 | contig 41855 bp, 39 predicted proteins | sample GOMGulsemesocosm_3_FD_83502 | JGI IMG/M metagenome (GOLD analysis project Ga0105356, IMG submission 83502) | Methane-oxidizing microbial communities from mesocosms in the Gulf of Mexico - GOM9D Gulf of Mexico | ecosystem: Environmental > Aquatic > Marine > Cold seeps | place: Gulf of Mexico...
AGCGCCTAGCGATGTTTTTAGATGATAGCGAGCTAGAAGAGCTGGGAGTGGATTTAAAGCCCAAAGATTTCCTGAAATTTAAAGACAGCCGCCGCTACAAAGAGCGCCTAGCGACCATGCAGAAAAAAACCGGAGAAGCAGATGCTCTGGTTGCGGTGAAAGGGGCGTTGAAAGATATACCTGTTATCGCTACTGCCTTTGAATACAGCTTTATTGGTGGCTCTATGGGGGCCGTCGTTGGTGAGCGTTTTGTACTAGCAGCGGAAGCGGCGCTGGCAGAAAATCGACCACTGATTAACTTCTCTGCCAGTGGTGGTGCGCGCATGCAAGAGGGCTTAACTTCTTTAATGCAGATGGCGAAAACCAGCGCGGCCTTGGCTAAATTAAAACAAGCTGGCATACCCTTTATCTCTGTATTAACTGATCCCACTATGGGGGGAGTGTCGGCGAGTCTGGCAATGCTGGGTGATATCAATATTGCCGAGCCAGGCGCGCTGATTGGCTTTGCGGGGCCACGCGTGATTCAGCAGACTGTGAGAGAGACCTTGCCTGAAGGCTTTCAGACGGCGGAGTTTCTGCTGGAGCATGGGGCGTTGGATCAGGTAATACATCGTGCTGAGATGAGCGGGCGAGTTGCTAATATGTTGGGTATATTGACTGGTGTAGAAGCTTAGCGCGAAGGTTTATGCAACAACCCCGATTTTCAAACCTCCAAAACTGGCTCCTCTGGCAAGAATCCCTACATGGCCAAGAAATTGATCTAGGCCTAGAGCGTATCCGCATAGTCTATGAGCGCATGCGGATAGGTTGGGGGGGCACGAAATTCATCACCGTCGGTGGCACCAACGGCAAGGGCTCAAGCATTGCTTTCCTGAATGAAATATATAAGCAGGGAGGCTACAAGGTCGGCCAGTTCACCTCGCCACATTTCTTGCGCTATAACGAGCGTATTCAAATTAATTCCCAGCCCACTGATGACCAGTCTTTATGCGATGCCTTTGCTGTTATCGATATAGCCCGCGGTGAAGTAAGCCTTAGCTATTTTGAGTTCAGTACATTAGCCGCTTTATTTATCTTTGCTCAGCAGAGTGTTGACGTGGTTCTAATGGAAGTAGGGCTGGGCGGCCGCTTGGATGCCAGTAACTTGGTTGATGCGGACTGCTCCATCGTGACTTCTATAGGTATAGATCACCGAGATTGGTTGGGCGATAGCCGAGAAAAAATTGGTTTTGAAAAAGCTGGGATTTATCGTAAGGGAAAGCCTGCTATCTGTGGGGATTTAGATATCCCTGTCACGGTACAGCAGCACGCTGAGGAGATAGGCGCACAGTGGTTGGGACGAGACCAGCAGTTCAGTGTAGATCAAGGCCAAGAGGCCTGGAGTCTGTGTTTTGGCCAGAAAAAGATAGAAAACCTACCTTATCCATCGATGCTGGCCTCGATACAGTTAAACAATGCCGCCTGCGCAGTATTGGCTGCTCAGTTGCTGCCCTTGCCAATTCCGCATAAGGCTCTCTCAGAGGCTATCCGCATTGCTGCATTGCCTGGGCGTATGCAGCGCCTAGTATCGACTAGCGAGCTGGATGTAATAGTTGACGTGGCCCATAACGAAGATGCGGCTAAGTCGGTAGTGGCTGCGGTACAGAAGCACTATGGGCCTAGGCCCATACACTTGGTTTTGGGTATGTTGGCAGACAAGGAGGTCGCGGCAACGGTAGTGGTATTGCAGCAGCTTGCCCCTAAGTATTATCTGGCCCGTCCAGACTCTCCACGAGCCCTTGCTGCAGAGCATTTGGCTGAGCAGGTGCGTGCTGTGGGGGGAGATGTCGCTGCTGTCGCGAAAAATGTTACAGCTGCTTATCAGTATGCAGCCCAAGAGGCGAGCTCTGGCAAGGCTTTAGTGCTGGTTTTGGGCTCCTTCTTTACCGTTGCAGAAGTAATGGGATTGTCGGGGAAAGCTGGGGTATAATGCGCCTCCAGCTACTTATCATGTAGCAGATATAGTGACGATTGGTGGAACAAGCTCTCAAACAACGTCTGGTAGGTGCCTCTGTTTTAGTGGTGCTGGCCGTGATTTTTTTGCCCCTGCTATTTGATGGCAGTGGTATGGCGAAGCCGACTGCGCCCCTAAGCCTAGATCTTCCTGATGCCAGTGCAGAAAATACCGTTACTATTACTCTAAAGCCGAAGCAAGTTAAGGCTAAGCCAAAAGTGGTCACCAAGCCGATAGTCGTTAAGCCCAAACCTGCAGCGAAGCCAGTGCAGATAGCAACACCGGTGATTGAGCCTAAAGCGTCTGTTAAACCTAAAGTAACAGCTAAGCCAGTAATAAAAGCCAGTGCAAAAGAACAGTTTGTTATTCAGCTGGGCAGCTTTGGCCAGCGCGGCAATGCTCAAACCTTGCGCGACAAGCTCATCAATCGTGGTTATAAAAGCTTTGTTGAGTCCAGTGGTCAAGGTAGTTCAAAAGTGTACCGTGTACGTGTTGGCCCTGAGTCTAGTCGCGAGCGCGCCGAAGCTATCCGTATAAAACTGCAAAAAAACGAGAAACGTAAAGGCCTCGTGATGAGTTATCCTTAGTATGTATTGGATTGATATCAGCATTTTAGTGCTGCTGTTGCTTTCAACCTTGATTGCAGTGGCGCGCGGTTTTGTGAAAGAAGCTATTTCCCTGGCCACATGGGTTGCCGCCTTTTTCATTAGTATGAGCTTTTCACCTAAGCTGGTGACTATATTGCCAGAGGTGATTAGTGCGCCATTATTGCGCCAGGGTGTAGCGTGGTTTTTACTATTTTTGGCAACGATGATCGTCGGCGGTTTGATCAGCTTTATCGTCAGTAGCATGGTCGATAAAACCGGCTTAAGCCATGCCGACCGGGCACTGGGGACACTGTTTGGTCTAGCTCGTGGTGTGGTTATAATTTGCGTATTAGTATTGCTCGGGGCCTACATGGAACTGCCCAAAACGGATTGGTGGATGCAGGCAAAATTATTGCCGTATTTCCAGTCTTTGACTGAATGGACTGTAGCGTTGATGCCTGACGATATAGCCAAAAAATTTATATTTAAGTGATTTTGAGGTAAGTGGAATGTGTGGTGTAGTCGGCGTCTACGGTTTTAGTCCAGTTAACCAATTACTATATGATAGTTTGATTTTACTGCAGCATCGTGGGCAAGATGCTGCAGGTATTATGACCTGTGATGAAGATGGTAAGCTGTTCTTGCGTAAGTCAAATGGTTTGGTACGCGATGCCTTCCAGACTCGCCATATGTTGCGCTTAAAAGGCAACATGGGTATCGGTCATGTGCGTTACCCTACTGCGGGCTGCTCTTCCAGCGTAGAGGCACAGCCTTTCTATGTGAACTCACCCTTCGGTATCTCTCTGGGCCACAACGGCAATGTGACCAATGCGGATGAACTGAAGCAAGAGCTATTTGAAGAAGATAGGCGCCACATTAACACCTCATCAGACTCTGAAGTACTGTTGAATGTATTTGCCCATGAATTACAGCGTTATTCAACAGGCAAGCTGAGTCCAGAAGATATCTTCTATGCTGTAGCCAATTTATATCGACGTGTGAAAGGGGGGTATGGTGTGGTCGCCATGATAGCGGGACGAGGCATTGTGGCTTTCCGCGATCCTTTTGGCATACGCCCTCTGTGTTATGGTCAGCGTGAGACTGAGCAAGGCACTGAATATATGGTGGCATCGGAAAGCGTGGCACTAGAGGGCAATGGCTTCACTCTGGTGCGTGATATTGAGCCGGGTGAGTCGATTTATATCGATAAAAAAGGCAATTTACACAGTCGTATGTGCGCTGAAGAGACACGTAAGGCCGTTTGCATATTTGAATATGTCTACTTTGCTAGGCCGGACAGCATTGTTGATGATGTTTCGGTATATAAGTCACGCATGCGTATGGGGGTGAAGCTGGCCGAAAAAATTCAGCGAGAATGGGCCGACCACGATATTGATGTAGTTATCCCTATTCCCGATACGAGCCGTACATCGGCTGCAGAGCTGGCTCAGGTTCTGGGATTGAAGTATCGAGAAGGCTTTATTAAGAACCGCTATATTGGCCGTACCTTTATCATGCCCGAGCAAAATGAGCGCAAAAAATCAGTGCGCCAAAAGCTCAATCCGATTGCTCTAGAGTTTAAAGATAAAAATGTACTGCTAGTGGACGACTCTATTGTACGGGGAACCACCTCTACACAGATCATTCAAATGGCCCGCGATGCTGGTGCTAGGAAAGTCTATATGGCTTCTGCTGCGCCGCCGGTACGCCACCCCAACGTCTACGGTATTGACATGCCTTCGGTGGAGGAGTTTATTGCGCACAATCGCACAGAAGAAGAGATTGGCCAGGCCATTGGCGCAGACAAGATTTTCTATCAAGAGCTAGATGACTTGGTAGATGCAGTGCGCCAAGGCAACCCGAAATTGACTGAGTTTGATACCTCTTGTTTTAACGCAGCCTATCCAACAGGTGGAGTGGACGCGGCTTATCTAGCTATGGTCGATGAGAAGCGCAATAACGCAGCCAAAGCAGCGGATGACGGCGTTGATGTAGAGGACGTGGAAGCTTAAGTATGGAGAATGTTAGAGCTGCTCAGCAAGGTTTACTAAAACTTTGTTCTGAGCTGTCTTTAGTTCAACCGCCACAGCCGTGGATACTGGTTAGTGTGACTGGACAGTGTCTGTACTTGTTAGCTGTAGATGGGGCAGTGCTCGCTAGCTATAGTATTTCTAGCGCAAAAAAAGGGGTGGGCAGTCAGCAGGGCAGCTTGCAAACTCCTCTGGGTTTACATTGTATCGCTGAGAAATTCGGTGACGGTTGCGCGGCGGCTGAGATCTTTAAAGGTCGCCAGAGTATTGCTGAGTGTGCTGTGATTGAGGCGAGGCCGCGGACCACAGGATTGGACTGTATCACCTCGCGTATATTGTGGTTACAAGGCTTGCAGCCGGGTATTAATCAAGGCGGAGAGGTCGACTCCTATCAGCGTTATATCTATATACACGGTACCCATGAAGAGGGCTTGATCGGCCAGCCTGCGTCAATAGGCTGTATTCGAATGTGCAACCACGATGTGATTGACCTGTATGCAAAGGTTGCTGAAGGTTGTTGGGTTTATATTCTTGAATAAATTATTACTGATTTTATGTTTGGGGCTTGGGGCGTGTAGTGTTGCACCAATAATAAATACGCCCACGTCGCGTACATTGCCGCCTCTGCTGATTAACGTGACTATACCCGAGCTACCTGTAACCCAGGAAGAAAATCCGCCACAGCCCGCTCGTGCTGAGCAGGCTGATATTCGTAAACTGTGCGAAGAAGTGGGTAAGCGTCTGGGTAGTGTGTCTGTACATGGGTGCTTGTCCCATGATCTTTTACATAGCGGTGAGTACAGTACAGATGGCCGAGCACTTGTCTATAAAGACTACTTTTCCCCCGCGGATAATGCTGCAAAAATACTGGTGGTGGGTGGTATTCATGGTGATGAATATTCATCTTTCAGTTTGTTGTTTCGCTGGCTAGAGCGCTTAGATAGTCATGTTGATTACAACAATAATTGGCGCTTACTTCCACTGAGCAACCCAGATGGTTTGCTATCATTTCGCCCCTCACAGAGGACTAATGCTAATGGGGTCGACCTCAACCGCAACTTCAATACTCAGGATTGGCAGGATAAAGCTCAGCGTTATTGGCGTGACAAAACAGGCTCAGATAAGCGCAGAGACCCCGGCCCAGAAGCTGGTAGTGAAGTAGAGACACGCTGGTTGAGCCAAATGATACAGACTTGGCAGCCCGATATTATCGTTGCGGTGCACGCGCCCTACGGAATATTAGACTTTGACTCTCCCCAGCCAGAGAGGCTGTCTCCGCCCAAGAAAATTGGTATTTTACACCTGAATTTATTGGGTACTTACCCCGGTTCCTTGGGTCGCTATGGGGCAAAGGATCGCAATATCCCAGTATTGACACTAGAGCTACCTCACGCAGGGATCATGCCGAATAAACAGCAGCAGCAAGATTTATGGTGGGATTTGCAACTCTGGCTAGCAAAAAACGTAAGCAAGTAGTGCACCTTACTTGCATAGATAGAAAAATAGCTTATATTTAGATAGCCAATAAATACAAAAGAGGCTGTTGTGAGGCATCAAGGACAGTGTGTCTTACAGGGATTTGGGTTTATCTCTGTGTCAATCATACAATCATTGAAAAAATTACTGACGGCTTGCTCAGTGCTGTTGCTATGCAGCTGCGCTTTACTGGAGCCTCGGACTGTCCCCGCCCCAGCAGTCACCCCCGTTAAACCCATCGTAAAAGCCAAGTCTAAACCGAAACCTAAAGTTGCCGCGCAACCTAAAGTGGCTATTGTTTTGAGTAGTGACAGCACTGCATTCACAGAGCTGGGGCAACAGCTCAAGGCCGCCTTAAAAACTAAAGGGGTTCTGTATAACCTGCAAGGGGATGTGAGCTCTGGCGCAAAAATTCTTAAGCAGTTAGATAGTCAAGGACATAAACAGGTAGTCGCTGTAGGCCTGCTTGCCGCACAAATGGCGAGCACTCTAAAAAATAAGCAAGTTGTGTTCTGCAAGGTGTTTAACTATCGGGACAACGACCTAATACGGCCGTGGATGAAAGGTGTCAGTATGATGCCCCCTGCGGACAAGGTGTTCTCTGCATGGAAGGCTATAGACCCTAGCTTGAGGGAGGTGGGAATTGTGACTGGTATAGACCAGTCTGAGTTTATCGCTCGTGCACGCCTAGCCGCAAAGAAGCATGACATTGCACTTGTGCATAAAGTGGTGCGTAACGACAGCGAGTTTAGTTTTTCCAGCAAGGCGTTAAAGCCTAGCGCTCAGTGGCTAGTGCCGGATAACAGAGTATTGAGCCGTACGGTATTACTAGATGTAATGAGCCACAGTGTTAAAAATGGCCGACAAATTTTCGCATTTAATGCTGCATTATTGAAGTTGGGGGCGGTGGCTAGTGTACAGGCGGTGGATAAAGATATAGCTAAGCAAGTATTATCTAAGCTGCGCTTTTCTATGGGAAAAGACGCGCTCTTCGGTAAAAATATCGCGCCTGTACATAAATTGAATATAAAAATAAGCGCAAAGGCATTGGAGCGCCTAGACTTAAACGCACCAGAAGAATATAAAACAGCCATTCAATAGAACTGTTGTAAGGGATGTTTAGCCTACTTATTGGGAGTGGGCAGGGCAGTGAGGGAGAGGGCTTTGCTAGCGAGAATTAAGCACCGCTTTAACGAGTTACTGAGACGTTCACCGTTGTTATCGCGCCGCCGCGAGGGTAGCCTAGTGGCGAGCGTGTTGCTGTTACATTTTGTCTGGGGGGGCTTTGTCTATGCCATGGCGGTTATAGGCTTGTGGTGGACCTCAATGACGGTCATGGAAGGCAACTTTGAAGACCAAGCGAAACGCTGGGTACAAACTCTCGATGAAATGGGCACGCCTCTGTATGTTTCCCAAGACTCCTCACAATTTGAGCGCATCAAGACACAAATACAAGATTTTGCCGAGCTCGGCTATGTGCGCTATTACCACTCCGACGGACTGAAGATACTGGGGGAGTATCAGCGTGAAACTCAGGATGAAATTCTGCAGCTACAGCCCTTACTCGCTAGTGAAAAAGTGTATATGACCGCAGAGATTGGCGGGCAATCGGTGCAAATTGATTATGATAGCTTTGGCTCGGAAAATATTTTGCGTGCTACAGCCCCTGTTTGGGTGCGCTCAATTCAGTCTGATGGCTTGCTGGAGTTTGATCTCGACGGGGAGAAGGCGGAAGAGGCTAAGCTTATTGGTTTTATAGATTTGGGCTTGGATTTCGGTGCCCATAAACAGCTGTTGATCGGCAATATCATCAAGGGCAGCCTAATTATTGCCCTAGCCTTTATTGGTGTGTTGGTGCTGGGTCGAGTATATTTATTGAAAACCTTTAAGCCACTGGAAGATCTGCAGGGGCCTCTCTCGCGTTTAGCTAATGGAGATATGCGCGTTAAGGTTCGCTCTAGTGGCGTGAAGGAGGTTAACGCTATCAGCGAAGCATTAAACAGTACGATTACCGCTATACGCGAGAGAGATAGAGAGTTACGTGATATGGCAAATCACGATGCTCTAACCAAGCTGGTTAATCGCCGCTATTTTACTGACCAAGTTATTTCTGAGTTACTGACCATTGATGATGCCCAGCGCAGCAGTGCTATTTTATTTTTAGATCTAGATGAGTTTAAGGCGGTGAATGACAACTTAGGTCACGATGCGGGGGACCGCCTACTGATTGAGGTTGCCGATATTTTGCAACACCGCGTACGTGAATATGACGTGGTGTCTCGCTTTGGTGGCGATGAATTTGTAATCCTGGCTATTGGTGCAAGTAAGGCCGAGGCCATAAAAATATCCGAGTCAATCTTAGAGCTAATGCGTGGCTATCACTTTACCGAGGGCGATAGCACCTTCAATGTCTATTGCAGTATTGGTATCACTTTAATTGAAGACTCACAGTTGACAGTTGATCAGTTGATCAAGCAAGCCGACCACGCCTGTCATCAGGCGAAGGGGAGGGGCCGCAACGGGCTTTTATTTTACGAAGAAAATGAAAATGCACGCGAGCAGTTAATGGAGGATGCGGGGTGGTCAAAGCGTTTGCGTACTGCCTTGGAAAATAATCAATTTGTAATTCACTATCAGCCTATCGTCTCGGCAGATAAGTATGGGGAAGAAATATACGAAGTTTTACTGCGATTAAAAGATGGTGAGGCTGAAGAACTGGTCAGTCCGCAAGCCTTTATGGGGGCCGCAGAGCGCTTTGGCATTGCCTGTGATATTACTCAGTGGGTTATCGATAATGCCTTAGAGCAGTTGGCCGTTTTCCGCAGTACTGGGCGCAGTATGTCGCTGTCAATTAACCTAGCAGGTTGTGCGCTAGAAGATGACAACTTCAGTGACTACCTAAGCAAGAAGACGGAAGAACTCAATATCCCAACCAGTAGTTTGATTTTTGAAATACCAGAGAGCTTCTTATTGCATTGCCCTGAAAAAGTTTTGCGCAATGTGGCAACGGTACGCGGAATGGATTGCCGCATTGCCATCGATGGCTTTGGCACAGGCCTAAATGCCAGTGGGCGTTTAAAGACGATTAATTTCGACTACTTGAAAATCAGCCGCAACTTAATGGAAGGCCTCAGCGAGAGTAAGGTCAATCAAGTTTTAGTTAAGGCGATTATTGGGCTGGCGCGAGTGATGGATAAGAAAGTTGTGGCCGGATTTATTCAGGATGAAGAGACCCTGCATATACTGGAGAACTTAAACGTCGACTTTGTACAGGGCTACTACTTTGCAAAGCCTTCTGCGAGCCCTGTTGACGCAAAGAAAATGCACTAAATAGCCTCGCCTTCGTAAATTATTTTCCAGCCTAGGGCGCCCGCTTGCCAAAGTTGGGATTTTTTTGAACGCACCGATAAATTGTCACTACTGTATTGTTGGGTAAAGTTGACCTGTAACACACCCTCTTCACCGGAATATTCAAATATGCTTACTGCTTCGGTAGCCACTTTTATGAAGCTCTTGTGTTTATTTACTCGACGTTTATGGGTTTTCCACTGCTGAATGTTCTTACTGCCACTAGTGAAGTTAGGGGAGTAGTGCTGTAAATAGGCCTCGGTATCAAGGCTTTCCCAATCTTGTTGCCACTGAGCTAAATAGCCTAATAGCTCTTGCTGGCGGGAGTTCCATTGAGACGAGCTTAGCCAGTCCATATTGTCCACGTTAACGACCTTTACTTCGCCGCTATTAGCGAATGCGGATAGGCTGTCAAAGGCGGTGTTGTTAAGTGTTACACAGCCCTCAGAGGACTGAGGCGGGCGGTTGTAGTGTTCAGGTGGCACACCGTGTATCCAAATGCCGTGTCCCGTGCGTTGTTTGATCTTGTCCCAATGGTTGGGGTAGTTCAATGGGTAGGCGCCAGCACCGTATAGCGCGGGCAGCTTGTCGTCATCAATATAGCTAGTGATGCTGTAGACGCCCAAGGGTGTGCGGTGGTCCCCTTCGTATTGCTTGCCATAACCTGCCTTGCCCATGCCGATGTAGTGATCCTCTACAAGCTGGGGTTCGCCCAATACGTTTTTAAATATGTACATGCGCGAGCGGCTTAGGTCATTGACTATCACCCAGTTTTGTTGCGGCGCTAGCTTGGCAATACTGCTGGGTAGGCTGCCCTGTGGAGGAGGGTACAACTCGCGCTGCCAGCGCGCGGCGGCCTCGTCGCGTAAATTAGTTAGGCTAAATTCATTGGTACTGGCCAAGCTCACTTCACTGGGCTTGTTGCCCTGGCGAATAGACTGGATGTCGGCATACAGTAGGTGGCCTAGCTTAAAGCCAGGAAACTGCCGGGTTAGATTCTCGGCAAGGTTCTGTGCCGAGCTCAGCTCGCCGCGTTCCAAGCTGCGTAGCACTTGCATACTGGCATGCTCTGCGGGGTCGTGGCTTGCGCTGAAGGCCGCAAGGCTACACGTCAACAGGCCGAGGAAGTTGAGCCAGCGAAGCCTGCGCAGGGTCATCGAAGTACCAGCTCTTGTTGGATTTTCCACTCGCCATCTTCAATGACTAGGATTAACATTTTTTGAATGCTGTCATTGATTGTGTCGGATTGGTATTTCTGCAAAAACTGTACACTAGCAGTGGTATTACTTAGGCGTTGTGTGTGCAGTTGCTGTACATTGACACGGATGAACTTGGGTTTGGTTAGGCGCTGGCGGCGCAGGGTGACCCAGTTTACATGGCTCTTACCTGGGGCGTGGCTATAGTCGCGAGTATAGTGATTAACATAATTAACCGCGTCTTTGTCCGACCAGGCCTTGGCCCAGCTGTGCACAGTGTTTGTTGGTTCGGGGTAGTTGGTTTCGGGTTCTATTACACAGTTTTTCTCAGTGCTGATTGGGCAGTCGGCGGGTACTTCGACTATACGCTCGCGTACCACTTCTTTGATGACTTCGACCGGCTTTTCTACGACTTTGATTTTCGTCTTAGTAGCCAGGCTGAGTCGATTGCTGGTATTTAGCTGCAATGATTGCTTGGGAGATTTAAGGGCTAAGGATTTTTTATAAGCTTGCAGGGCAATACTTTGATTCAGAGTATTAAGGTTTTGGTAGCTGAGTTGGTGGCCAGGGCTGGTACGTAGGGCTTTTTCCAATAGGTTTTTCGCTGTCTCTATATTGCCCTGCTGTGCCTCTAGGGCGGCAAGGTTGTTATAGGGCTCTGGAGCACTGGGGTACTGGCTGATTAAGCGGTTCAAGATGCCTCTGGCGGCGACTAGCTTACCTTCAGTAACAAGTTGCTGGGCCTGGCTTAACTGTATCTCCGAGGAACTTTCAGCGGACAGGGCAGCGCCCGTTGAAAAAAGGTTGGCAAGAAAAAATAAGCTGCTAATGAATAGATATCTGTTCAAGGTGGTGGTTCCGCGGCCATCAGGCAATATTGGGTGCTGATTCTAGCACTATCTGCTAGTAAAAAACTGCTTTCAGGAGTAACATTTACGCCTAATACAGCGCCGATTTGATCCTGTGAAATACAGGTCAGCTTGCGGGCGCAGAATAAATACAGCTAAAGCGAGACTTAATAGACCCGCTTGGCTAAGGCCGCATAAAGCGGGTTTTTTTGTTTTAAGAAGAAGGCCAACAGGGCACTTTGGAGTAGTGAGATGAGCAATAAAGACTGGAGTCAATTTGAACTAGAGACCCAAGCGGTACGCGCGGGCCACGATCGCACGGCCTATGGCGAGCATGGCGAGCCTATCTTTATGACTTCTAGCTTTGTGTTCGACTCTGCCGAGCACGCCGCAGCACGCTTTGCTGGGGACGACGAGGGCTGTGTCTATTCACGCTTCTCTAACCCCACTGTCTCAGTATTCCAAGATCGCCTAGCAGCCATGGAAGGCGGCGAAGCCTGTGTGGCTACGGCCTCGGGTATGTCGGCTATTTTGTCTACCTGCTTGGCCTTGTTGGAGCAGGGCGATGAGATCCTCGCCTCCAAGAGCATTTTTGGTTCTACCACGGTGTTGTTTGACAAATACCTCAGCCGCAGCGGGCTTGTGACTAAGCATATCGAACTCACTGACCTAAACGCGTGGCAGGCGGCGATTACGCCGAAGACCAAGATGCTATTTGTGGAGACCCCCTCCAATCCCATGACCGAAGTGGTGGATATTCGCGCCTTGGCGGATATCGCGCACAAGCACGACTGTCTATTGGTAGTAGATAACTGCTTCTGTACGCCTGCGCTACAGCGTCCTTTGGAACTGGGTGCGGATATTGTCATTCACTCGGCGACCAAGTTTTTAGATGGCCAGGGCCGAGCTCTCGGTGGAGCGGTAGTCGGCAGCCAAAAGTTAGTCGGCGAAGAAGTCATGGGCTTCCTGCGCACCGCAGGGCCCACCATGAGTGCCTTTAATGCTTGGGTCTTCATCAAGGGCCTAGAGACCTTGAAGATACGCATGGACGCCCATTGCCGCAGTGCAATGGAGCTGGCCACGTGGCTGGAGCAACAAGAGCAGGTGGAGCGTGTGTATTACCCCGGTCTTGAATCTCACCCACAGCACGAGCTGGCTAAGACCCAGCAAGATGGCTTTGGTGGCATCGTAACCTTTGTCGTCAAAGGCGGGCAGGTGGGCGCTTGGCAGTTGATGGATAATACTCAGTTGCTCTCTATTACGGCGAACTTGGGGGATGCCAAGTCGACGATTACGCATCCTGCCAGTACTACGCATTCTCGTTTAACGCCGGAGCAGCGCGCTGAGGTAGGTATTGAGGACGGGCTGGTGCGGATTGCGGTTGGCTTGGAGGGTGTTGAGGATATTAAGAGGGATCTGAAATTCTAAAACTGCTTTTCACCATCTGTTTTGTTCTGACCACCTCCCAAGCTTGGGCTGGTAAGTTGAGCGACTTTGAAAAAGAAATGGGCTACGGGGCAGGAGACTCCGATGAGACCTATCCGAGAAGTAAGAAAATCTCTTCGGGAGAAAGCATATTAGGCGATATTTTTATTGAGCTGGTGGACGGGGCCTTAGACATGGCTTTACAGGTGGATGACTCAGGTGGTAGTGGCCTTAGTCGTTTGATTTCATCAGGACGTTTTGATTTGCGTTATCAAAATGCTGAGGGTGAGGTAGATGCTCCTGGGTGGGAAGTATTAACTAGTGGTTCTTTTTTAAGTTTGAGAGCGGAGTCAGATCAATATAGGGAGAGTACCGGGGATAAGCTTCGCTTCAGCCGCTTTGGCTTAGGGCTAATTACCCCAGATGAGCTTCCTTTACGCCTTGGTGTTGTATGGGGAAGCTATCGAGTTGACGGACAGAGCCAAAGTCATGGGGTTTATTGGGAGCTTCCTATGCAGTACGTATTTAATGATGAATGGTTGTTGGATGCTAGCTATGCACGAGCGACTATTAACTCTAAGCAGATAGATGATAGTCACTTAGATATATCCTATAGTTTTAATAAGCGCTTTGCTGCTTCTGTAGGTTATAGGAATATCAGCTTAAACCGAGAGCATATTAAAGGTGTGAGAGGGGGACTGAGCTTGTTTTGGTAAGCTGTGCGGATAGGCAATTAGCCTATCCGCATTAAAGCTATCTAATCCTGCTCCTGCGCAACAACCATCTCCCCATTCAACTCACAATCCACATCCATCAACTGAATATACGTCGGCATAACCGTCTCTACATCCGCGTGCTGATTGATATCTTCACCCGGATAAGCCCGTGCGCGCATCGGCGAGGCTAGGGCGCCGGGTTCGATGATGTTGACTAGGGGCTTGCCTTGACATTCTACCGCCAGCTTTTCGGCTAAATTGGCAGCAGCTGTTTTAGCCACGCCATAGGCACCCCAATAGGTGCTCTCACTAGAGGCGGCAGTATTGTGGCTGGTGAATACCACGCTGCCCTTATCGCTGGCACGCAGCAGGGGAAGGCAAGCTTGGGTCAGCATGAAGGGGGCGTTCAAATTCACTTGCAGGGTTTTAAACCATACATCTACCGCGTGCTCTGCCAGTGGGGTGAGTTCGCCAACGTAGGCTGCGTTGTGTAGCAGGCCGTCTAAGCGGCCAAAGTTACTCTCTAGGGTCTTGGCTAGGTCTAGGTAGTCGTCGTTGCTAGCGCCTTCCATATGCAGGGGGTAGATGGCGGGTTCGGGCCAGCCTGCGTTGACGATAAAGTCGTAGAGCTTTTCTAGCTTGGGTACTTTGCGGCCCATAAGGATGACGGTGGCGCCGTGCTCAGCGTAGGCTTTGGCCGCTGCTTCGCCTATGCCATTACCTGCTCCAGTAACTAGAATAATGCGGTCTTGTAGGCACTGGGGCGTGGGAGTGTAAGTCATGTCTTTTCCTAGGTGTAATAGCTTAAAGCTGATGTATTAGTGCGGCGCAATTATAGCCGCTTCTGACCGCCCCTTCGAGTGTTGCGGGGAAGCCGGTATCGGTATAGTCCCCGGCTAGCCACAGTCCTTTAACGCTGCACTGGTTGCTGGGGCGCAGGGCTTCTATACCCACACTGCAGCTGAAGGTGGCGCGCTGCTCTTTCAGTACCAGCACGTCTTGGGGCGTGGGTAGCTCTCCGAGCAGTTGGCGCAGCTCTTGTAAGACATGGGCCGCCAACTCACCGCGAGTGAGCTCTAAGTGTGGGCCCGATGCACTGATGACCACCGCTAATAAGCCGGGCTGGCCGACGATGCGGCGATCAAATACCCATTCTGCATAGCCACCTAAGGTGCCAAGCATGGGGAAGTCCATTTGTACCGACTCATCAAACTGGTAGTACAGGGTTATGATGGGTTCGTCGACAAATGCGGATAGGCTACTGGCGAGGTCTTGGGTCTCGGCGCAGGTTTTAAATAGCTTGATGGCTTGGGGGTAGTTGGCGGCGACAATCACTTGGTCCGCTTCTAGGCGCTTACCGTTGGCCAGAATAACACCTTGGGTGATGTGGTCGTCGATGATGAAGCCCGTTACACGGCTGTCTAGCCTGACCTTGGCGCCTTGTTGTTCTAGGTATTGCTGAGCGGGGTCGGGTAATAGGCCACCTAGGTCAGCAATGGGAATTAAAAAATCCGAGGCGGCACGGCCGGTCTTAAATGCTTCGCGCAGTACATTGACAAATACCTGGGCAGAGGCGGTTTCCGGAGCGGTATTTAATGCGGCAATGCACAGGGGAATTTGTAGTTTTTTCTGCACCGCCAGGGGCACGGAGTAGTGTTTTAATAACTGGCTGACGGAGACATCGTGAACAGGGTCCATTTTAGCCTTCATCAGGCGGTCCATGCTTAATAGGCCGAGTAGCTTGTCTTTCCAGCTAATGCCTTCACACTTTAGAAAGGCGACTAATAAATGCAGTGGCGCAGGGATTTTCGGAGCGCTTAAGTCGAGCATGTCTCCGTCTAGGTTCTGCACCTTTAAACGCAGGGGAACGCGCATAAAAACGTCAGGCTCTACTATGCCAATGCTGTCTAGTAGCTCGAGCATACTTTTGTAGGCCCCTAACATCAGGTGCTGACCGTTGTCGACGCTTTGCTCACCCATCGTTGTCGTGCGTGCACGGCCACCTAGCTGTTTGCCCGCTTCTAATAGGGTGACTTGGTGGCCGAGCTGGGTGAGCTTGATGGCGCTGGCTAAACCGGCCCAGCCGCCGCCGACAATAACTACCGATTGAGTATTCATTGCTTGCCTGCACGCTTCTGCATCGCTTGGTATTTTTGAAAGCGTTTTTTCTCGTTGCGCGCAGCCTGCCAAGCAGTCCAGATCTTTTTGCTCTTGGAGATATTGATCTCGCCTTCGAGTAGGGCATAGTCGCGGCTTTCAATTTCATCCAGTATGCGATGATAAACTGCCGACATGATCAAGCCGGTGCGCTGGCTGTAGCGGTCTTCTTCGGGTAGCTGACCCAAGGCTTTATCGTAATAGCTTTGTGCGCGCTTGGCTTGATGCTTGAATAGGCGTTTGGCCTCGGGGCTAGTCACATCCATCTTTAGGTGTTCAACGGGGACACGAAAGCGCTCTAGCTCGTCCATGGGGATGTAAATACGTCCGCGTTGGCTGTCTTCTTTGACGTCGCGCAGAATATTAGTGAGCTGGAAGGCGAGGCCTAGGTCGTGGGCATATTTTTGTGTCTTGCGATTGTTATAGCCAAAAATTTCAGCAGATAGCAAACCGACGACTGAGGCGACGCGATAGCAGTATAGGTTGAGGTCTTTAAAACTATCGTAGCGCTGTTGGTCGAGGTCCATTTCCATACCATCGATCAGTTCCTGCATGTGCGACTCTTGCATAGCGAAGGATGATAGGCAGTCCGCTAGGGCTATGGTTACAGGGTGAGTTAATTGACCCTCATACAGCTTGCGAATATGTTCACGCCACTCGACTAGTTCCTTGCGCGCGACGTTCTCGTCTAGGTTTTCGTCTACCACATCGTCCACTTCACGACAGAAGGCGTATAGGGCAATCATGGCCTTGCGCTGGTCTTCGGGCAAAAAGCGAAAGCTGTGATAAAAGCTGGAACCACTGGAAAGGGTTTTGTCGAGGCAGTACTGCTGAGCGTCAGATAAATTCATGTACGGAGTGTAAAGCAATTTTTACTTTATCTATAGAGATGCGGTGGTAGCAATAAGTTTTTTATCCCTTCCCAAACAAAGCAAAAAATAAAATCCGCAGCCAATCAAGCTTATTTAATCGTGGCCGTGAATAAATGTCATCTTGGTGCGTCAGCTTGTGACAAATACGCAGCCCCCCGGCAATAATCATGCGAATTTCAAAGCCAAAGCGCCCACGTAGGCGCCTCCCTAGAGCAGAGCCTTCTTGCAGCATTTTTTCTGCGCGGTGAAATTGGAAGTGCAGCAGGGCCTGCATGGCTGCTCCCTGGTTTTTCATGCGGATATCCTCAGGGCCTAGTTCATAGGACTCGAGTTCTGTTATGGGAATATAGATGCGGTCGTTTTCTTGAATGTCTTGCTGAATATCTTGATAAAAGTTGATCAGCTGTAGGGCTGTGCAGACCTTGTCGGAGTCAGCGAGGTTTTGTTCGCTGGCGTTGTTGGTTAGGTGCAGCATTAATCGGCCGACCGGGTTGGCGGAGCGGCGTGCGTAGTCGTGAATTTCTTCAATGGTGTTGTAGCGGGTGGTGGTCACGTCTTGCTTGAATGCGCTGAGCAGGTCTTTGAATAGCTGCAGGGGTAAATTGTGCTTTTGAATGGCATCGGCGAGGGCTGTGAAGGCAGGGTCTTCATCCATTTCTCCGCGGCTCATGCGCTCTAATTGAGTTTCCATTACATCGAGTTGGCGGATGCGCTCCTCAGCGAGCATGTCCCCCTCGTCAGCTATGTCATCGCCCTTGCGCGCAAAGGCGTAGATAGCGGCCACTGGCTTGCGGGTTTTTTCCGGCAGCAGCTTAGAAGCCACTGGGAAATTCTCGTAGTGGCTTTCTGCCAGGTCCAAGCAGTGTTGATAGGCTTCTTGTATTTGCTTTTCTTTGACGGCGACCATGTTTTTTCCCTAGTTGATAGCGCTATTCTAGCCCTATCCCTTGTCTGATTCTACACTGCGTGGCTGGGTTTCTATTTGCTCGGGTTGGGGCAGTTTTTTCTTCTCTTCTATACCGAGTTCAATGAATTTTCGAGCACTGGATAAGACGTTTCGGTCCATAGAACCTACGGCCTTATTAAAGAAATCCACGGTCTTGCCTAGATTTGCTCCCATCTTACTCATATGCTCGCTGAAGGTGGTAACTCTGGCGTACATTTCTTCACCGAGCTTTTGAATTTTTTCGGCATTTTCCGTCACCGCTTGCTGGCGCCAGCCAAAGGCCACGGCACGCAGTAAGGCGATTAAGCTAGTCGGTGTAGCGAGGATGACTTGGTTGCTCAGCGCATACTCCATGATCTCGCTATCGACCTCTAGAGCCGCAGATAGAAACTGGTCGCCGGGAATAAATAGCACCACATAGTCGGGGGCCTTGTCGAACTGGTCCCAGTATTTTTTCTGGGCTAGCTCGCGCACACGTTTGCGCACGATGTTGGCGTGTTGAACGAGTGCGGCTTTTTTATCTTCGTCACTTTCCGCTTGCACTGCTGTGAGGTAGGCGTCGAGAGGGGTTTTAGCGTCGATGATGAGTTCGCGCTGATCGGGCATGCGCACAATCATATCCGGGCGCAGCAGGCCGTCTTCGGAGCGCACCGAGGTTTGCTCGGTGAAGTCGCAGTATTCGACCATGCCTGCTAGTTCCGCTAGGCGCTTGAGGGTTATCTCCCCCCACTGTCCACGCACCTCGGGGCGACGCAGAGCGGTGACTAGATTGCGTGTCTCCGCTTGTAAGATGTTTTGTGTCTCAGCCACGGCGTGCAGTTGCTGGTTGAGCGAGCCTAGGCTGGCGGCACGCTCTTTTTCCATGCTCTGTAGTTGTTGCTCGGTTTTGTTCAACGCTTCTTTGATTGGATTGACCATGCCAGCGATGGAGGTTTCGCGCTTCTCCATTTCCACCTTGGCAACCATTTGGTGTTGCTTAAGATTCTGCTCTGCCATTTGCGTATACATCTCGCGGCCTTGATCTAGGGTGGCCTTTAATGCGGATTGGCTGAGGGCGTTGAAATTTTCCTGAGCAAGGTTGCTGGCCTGCTCGACCGCAGCTAGCTTTTCATCGTGCAGGGCGGTTTGCTTGTCTAGTTCCGCAGACAGCTTCAGCAGCTGCATTTGCTTATATAAAAAGCCGATGGCAAAGCCCAGCAATAGACCGATCAGGCCTAATAGGGTGGGTAAAAAGTAGGGAGAGGTGAGTAAGCTGGTCATACAATGCTATTGATTTTTTCTAATAATTCAGAAGGGTGTTCTACCAGGCCATCGGCATTCCAATCGGCAGGACTCTCGCCCGCAGGGATATAGTCATAGGCGGCGACCAATACGGGCATCTGGGCCGCACGGCAGGCGACCACGTCGCGTTGATCATCGCCTAGGTAGATGCAGTCTTGTGGTGCTAGGCCTAGTTGCTCGGCGGCGTGTGTAAGAGGTAGAGGGTGGGGCTTGCGCTGTGCTAGGTCATCACCGCAAACTAATATTTTAATTCGCTTGTTAATTCCCGCGTGCTGTAACAAAGGCTCGGTCAAAAAGCGTGGTTTGTTAGTGACGATGCCCCAGGGTTTGCCCGTGGCCTCCCAAGCTTGCAGTACTTCATCTAAACCCTCAAATAAATCAGGGTTTTGCGTGAGCTGCTGCTGATAAATTTCCAGCAGTTCTAAGCGAAGCTTTTCAAATTCATCCGCATCCTCAATATCGCTAAAGCCTACTTTTACAATAGCCGCACTGCCGTTGGGTACAGCGGGGCGGGCTAGGGAATAGTCAATGCGCTCGCGGCCGTGGCGCGCCAATAAAATTTGTAGTGATTCTACTAAGTCGATGGCGGTATCGATTAAGGTGCCGTCTAGGTCGATCAGTAGCGCCTTACTCATGCAGGTTTGGTCGTATGCATGAAGTAGTTAACATCCACATTGTCTGCCAACCAATAGTGTTTGGTCACAGGGTTGTAGTGCATGCCGGTGAGATTGTGACGCTCTAGCTTGGCAGTGCGCACCCACTCCGCCAGTTCAGAGGGGCGAATAAATTTGCTGTACTCGTGGGTGCCACGGGGGACCAGGTTGAGCACATACTCTGCACCGACAATGGCAAATAAAAAGGACTTTGCACTGCGGTTGATGGTGCTGAAGACGATGTGGCCGCCAGGCTTCACCAGCTTGGCACAGGCGGCGATGATGGAGCTGGGGTCGGGGACGTGCTCGAGCATTTCCATGCAGGTGACTACATCAAAGGTGCCAGGTAGTTCTTCGGCTAGTTCTTCGGCGGGGATTTCGCGATAGTCGATGCTGTGGCCTGATTCGTAAAGGTGTAGCTTGGCTACTTGCAGGGCGTCGGGGCTGAGGTCGATGGCGGTGACTTTAGCGCCGCGTGCCGCCATGCTTTCACTGAGTATGCCGCCACCGCAGCCGACGTCTAATACTTTGCGGCCATCTAAGGCGCCGACACGCTCTTCTATATACTCTAAACGTAGGGGGTTGATCTCGTGTAGGGGTTTGAACTCACCGTTCAAATCCCACCATTTCGAGGCGACAGCGTTAAATTTTTGGATCTCTGCGGGATCGACATTGTTCATGAGTGCTTCTCTTGTGTGGCTGCGACCTTGTTCTGCCATTGGCCAGCGGTCTGTAATAAATGTTGTTCGTTAAAGCCGGTTAGCTGTTTGTTTTTTAACAGAGCTTTGCCATTCACCCAAACGTCGGTGACTTGCTCGCGGCTGGCGGCGTAGACAATCTGTGAGGCGGCACAGTATACAGGTTGCGTGCATATATGGTTGAGATCAATTGCGGTAATGTCTGCGGCCTTGCCTTTTTTCAAGCTGCCGGTTACTGCGTCGATACCCAAGGCCTTGGCGCCGTTGATAGTCGCCATTTTTAAAACGGTATGAGCACCCAGAGCGGTAGCATCTCCAGTACTGACCTTAGCTAATAGGGCGGCGCTGCGCATTTCCCCCAGCATATCTAAATCGTTATTGCTGGCCGCGCCGTCGGTGCCTAGGGCGACGTTAATACCCGCTTTCAGCAGCTTGGCGGTAGGGCAGATGCCGCTGGCCAGTTTCATATTCGATTCAGGGCAGTGAATGACATGGCTTTTACTCTGCTTGAGTTGTTTGATCTCACCGTCCGTGAGCTGGGTCATATGTACAGCCATGAAATCGGGGCAGAGCATACCCATATCATATAAGCGTGCTAAGGGACGTTGCCCGCTTTGCTCCTCGGCCATCGTCACTTCCCCAGCAGTTTCGTGCACATGCATTTGCATGGGGATTTCTAGCTCCGCGGCCAAGCTGATGATTTTCTGCATCGGCGCGTCAGATACGGTGTAAGGGGCGTGGGGGGCAAACATAGTGCTGATCAAAGGGTCATGTTTATATTCGTCGTGTAGGGCTAGGCCTTTACTGATGTACTCATCTGCGTTTTGTGCCCACACGGTAGGAAAGTCTAGTGCGATTAGGCCCACGCTGGCGCGCATGCCCGCACTGCGCGCTTCCTTGGCAACAATATTGGGGAAAAAATACATATCGGCGAAGGTGGTGGTGCCCGACTTTAACATTTCTGCGATGGCCAGTTGAGTGCCGTCGGCGACGAACTGCTCATTGATGCATTGCCCTTCCGCAGGCCATATGTGCTTTTCCAACCACTCCATCAGAGGCAGGTCATCTGCCACTCCGCGCATCAAACTCATCGCCGAGTGGGCGTGTGCGTTGATCAAGCCTGGAATAACTGCGTGGGTACCTAGTTCACGAGTATCTGCTGAGCTGTATTTGGCTCGCGCCAGCTCAGTTTCGAGTATCGTGAGTATCTTGCCCCCATTAATGGCGATGGAGTGGTGCTCTAAAATAGACTGCTTGCTATCTATAGGGATGACCCAGCGAGCGTGGATTAAAGTGTCTACGGCTTTTAGTTTTACGGGCTTGCTTTTCATGGGGGAGAACAATACCGCAAAACTAAGCGTATTTGGTAGATTAGGATAAATATGTTTTACTCTGTCATGAGGGGTGAAAAATAAAAATACAAATGGGGAAAAAGTGGCTACAGAAGAGCCGTACGCTGATTTAATTTCTGAAGAAATTAAAAAACTAGAGGCCGTAGATCAGCGCGGAGGTCTTCGCTTGCGCTTCTCTGCGCGCTTAGAGCGCCAATTTCAAGATTATTACGCAAAAACCTTTAAGAACTACCGCCGCGCCAGCATGATGCTAGCCTTGCTTGTGATTGGTGCAGTGGGCCTGCTAGATTTAGTCGTGTTTGGTGAGTACTGGAAGACCATCGCCATGGTGCGCTATGGCTTAGGCCTGCCTTTTGTACTAATAGTATCCCTGTTTATTTTTAGTAAGCACTATGAGCGCCTGCAGCAGGTCATAGTGACCAATTGCTGCTTGTTTATATCGTTTACCGCTACCGTTTTATTATTGCTGGGGCCGGATAGTGCTTATCCTCTCTATTTGGCTGCTTATGTTTTGCTGGCTTTATTTGCCGGGACCATTGCAAGGTTAGCCTTTAAAAGGGCCGCTATGGTGATGTTTTTGACCAGTGTGGGCTTTAATTTGTTGATTCTGTGGTGGCGTCCTCAGTCTGTGGAGGTGGTAGCTAGCTATAACGCCTATTTTACCTGTGGTGCCTTTATGGCCTTGGCGGCTAACTACTATATGGAGATGTCGATCCGCCGAGAATTCGTGCAGCAGAAGATGATTCGTCTGGAGCGAAACCAGCTGAAAGACTTGAATGCGCAGTTGCAGCGCATGGCAACCATCGATCCGCTTACTGGCTTGAATAACCGCCGTCAGATGGAAAACAACCTAGAGGCGGAGTGGCGCCGTGCGGACCGCAATAAAACCAGCTTGAGTCTGTTGATGGTGGATATCGACGCCTTTAAGAAATATAACGATGGTTATGGTCACCAGGCGGGGGATGCCTGCCTAGAAAAGGTGGCGCGTTGCATAGCGGATAGTTTTAAGCGCTCAGCGGACTCGGTAGCTCGCTATGGAGGCGAAGAGTTTATAGTGATATTGCCGGACACTGAGTCAGAGCAGGCAGCGCAGCTCGCCTTGACCCTGTGTCAGAACGTGCAAAACCTAGGTATCAAGCACGATTACTCCGATTCGGCGCCTGAGGTGACACTGAGTGTTGGTGTCGCAACGTGCAAGCCTACGATCGACCAAAACTGGGAAGCGCTAGTCGGCTGGGCGGACGAGGCCTTGTATGAGGCCAAAGAGACTGGCCGCAACCGTTATCGTGTTTACTCTCCAGTAGAGCTGTAGGCGCCAGTATATCCACCTGTGGTGTGTTTTAAGCGTTTTCCTGCTGTTCATTAAAGTGTTTTCTTCGATTTTTTACTCAACGCCCCCTTCTGAGGCTCTCTTAGAGCCTTTCTGTGCTTCTTTTTTCCGGTTCTAGTGGGTAGGACGAGGTGCTTGTTTGTGTTAGAATTCGCCGCTTATTAATGTTACCGCTAAATCCAAAACATGGGCCTAAGCCCAACAACAAGGTAAGAATATGGCTGATTTTGCCAAAGAAATAATTCCAATTAATCTCGAAGACGAGATGCGTCAGTCCTATTTGGACTACGCCATGAGTGTTATCGTCGGCCGCGCACTGCCGGATGTACGTGACGGGCTGAAGCCTGTGCATCGCCGTGTGCTCTACGCCATGAACGTACTGGGCAACGATTGGAATAAGTCTTACAAGAAATCGGCGCGTATTGTTGGTGATGTGATTGGTAAGTACCACCCACACGGCGATACAGCGGTTTACGACACCATGGTTCGTATGGCGCAGGACTTCTCCATGCGCTATATGCTGATCGACGGTCAGGGTAACTTTGGCTCGGTAGACGGAGACTCCCCGGCGGCAATGCGATATACGGAAGTACGTATGGCCAAGCTAGCTCACGAGATGCTAGCTGATCTAGATAAAGAGACGGTCGACTTCGTAGAGAACTACGATGGTTCTGAGTCTGAGCCGACGGTATTCCCTGCACGTATTCCTGCATTATTGGTGAACGGTTCTAGCGGTATTGCCGTGGGTATGGCGACGAATATTCCTCCGCATAACTTGAATGAAATCATTGATGGCACCGTGGCCTTGATGGATGACCCTGAGTTGGATGTGGCTGGCTTAATGCAGCACATTCCTGGGCCAGATTTCCCCACCGCCGGCATCATCAATGGTGCCCGCGGCATACGTGAAGCCTACCTCTCTGGTCGTGGTAGCATCCGCATGCGCGCCCGAGCGCATATAGAGCTTAACGAGAAGAATAATAAGGCGACTATTATTGTCACCGAGTTGCCTTATCAGGTGAACAAGGCGCGTCTACTCGAGAAAATCGCCGCGCTGGTGCGCGAGAAGAAGATTGAAGGTATCACTGAGCTGCGCGACGAGTCTGATAAAGACGGTATGCGCATGGTAATAGAGCTACGTCGCGGTGAAGTGGGCGAGGTAGTATTGAATAATCTCTACGCACAAACCCAGCTGCAGTCTTCCTTTGGTATCAATATGGTTGCCCTAGATAAGGGCCAACCCAAGTTGATGCATCTGAAGCAAATTCTCGAAGCCTTTATTGATCATCGCCGCGAAGTGGTTACACGTCGTACGCTATTTGACTTGCGCAAAGCTCGCGAGCGTACTCATGTACTGGAAGGCTTGGCGGTGGCTCTAAGTAGCATCGACCCCATTATCGCGATGATCAAGGCCTCGGCAAACCCCTCCGAAGCGCGTTTGCAGTTGATATCCACCGTATGGCAAGCGGGTGTGGTTAGCGGCATGTTGGAAAAGGCTGGCGCCACAGCGACTCGCCCCGATGACCTAGGTGACGAATTTGGCCTGAAGGATGATGGCTACCACTTGTCGCCAGTGCAAGCGCAAGCGATCCTAGACCTCAAGCTGCATCGCTTAACAGGCTTAGAGCAAGACAAAATTGTTGATGAGTATAGCGTGCTGCTAGAGAAGATCACTGATCTGCTCGATATACTGCAAAACCCGGATCGCTTGAAGCAAGTGGTGCGTGACGAGCTGATTGAGATCAAGGAAAACTACGGCGACGAACGCCGCACTGAAATTTATCAAGATGCCTCTGATCTAACCGTAGAAGATTTGATCAACGAAGAGGACGTTGTGGTGACACTGTCCCACGAAGGTTACGCGAAGGCGCAGCCCTTGTCGGACTACAAAGCACAAAAACGCGGCGGTCGTGGCAAGACCGCTACGAAGATGAAGGATGAAGACTTTATTGATAAATTGTTCGTGGCTTCTACCCACGACACTTTATTATTCTTCTCAAGTAACGGTAAGGTTTACTGGAAGAAGGTTTACGAGCTACCCATTGGCGGTCGCGCCGCGCGCGGCAAGCCGATTGTGAACTTGCTGCCCCTAGAAGGAGACGAGCGCATTAACGCGGTATTGCCGATTCGTGAATTTGATAAAGACCAATTTGTCTTTATGGCAACCGAGAACGGCACGGTTAAGCGTACATCTCTAGAAGACTTCTCGCGCCCGCGTGCCAACGGCATTATCGCCCTGGATATTCGCGAAGGCGATACGCTGATCGATGTAGCTCTGACCGACGGCGAGTGCGACATTATGCTGTTCTCTAATTCCGGTAAGGCCATACGCTTTAAAGAAAATGATGTGCGCCAGATGGGCCGTACGGCTGCGGGTGTGCGCGGTATAAAGTTGCAAGAAGACCAGAAAATGGTCGGCCTGATTGTTGTCGAAGAGGGCGACATTCTTAGCGTGACTGAAAACGGTTACGGCAAGCGTACCGAGGCGGATGAATATCCTACTTACGGTCGCGGTGGCCAGGGTGTTGTGTCTATCAAGACTTCAGATCGCAACGGCGATGTCGTTGGTGCGGTGCAGGTGACCGAAGATAACGAAATCATGTTGATCTCCGACGGCGGCGTATTGGTGCGAACACCAGTGGGTGATATCTCGGTGATGAGCCGCAACACCCAGGGTGTTCGTCTAATCCGCTTGGCAGAAGACGAGAAACTTGTAGAGCTAGAGCGTATTGCCAACTTAGGTGGCGAAGACGAAGAGCTTGAAGAGGGCGACGTTGATCAAGAAGGGAATAGTGACGCGCCAGAACAGGTTAGCGATGAGTCTGAAAACGATAGCGAAGCGTAAAAATAATGGTTGAGGCTGTATTGCGGCCTCCCACAATAGTTTTAATTTTGAAATTGGAGTAAATGATGTCTCGAGTATTTAACTTTAGTGCAGGCCCAGCCATGCTGCCTGAAGCTGTTTTAAAAACAGCAGCCAGTGAAATGACTAATTGGCACGGTACGGGCGCTTCCATTATGGAAATGAGCCACCGCGGCAAAGAGTTTGTTGGTGTTGCAGCTGATGCCGAGCAAGACCTACGCGACTTGATGCAAATCCCTGATAACTACAAGGTGTTGTTTGTGCAGGGCGGTGCATCTGCACAATTCAGCGCTATTCCCATGAACTTGCTGCGCGGCAAGACCTCAGCGGATTATATCAATACCGGCGCATGGTCTAAGAAGGCGATTGCTGAAGCTAAGCGTTTCTGTAACGTCAACGTGGCGGCGACTGGCGAAGCGGATAATTTTATGTCTGTTCCTCCTCAGAGCGAGTGGAAGCTAAACCCTGATGCAGCTTACGTTCACTACACACCTAACGAGACGATTAGTGGCGTAGAATTTGACTTCATTCCTGACACTGGCAACGTACCATTGGTTGCGGATATGTCTTCTACCATTCTTTCTCGTCCTATCGACGTGAGCCGGTTCGGCTTGATCTACGCTGGCGCGCAGAAGAACATCGGCCCTGCGGGTATCGCAGTTGTTATCGTGCGTGACGACTTGATTGGTGAGCTAGATGACCGCTCTCCAGGCATATTCGACTACGCTAAGCTAGCTGATAACGACTCAATGTTGAATACACCGCCTACCTACTCATGGTACTTGGCCGGTCTAGTCTTCAAGTGGATCAAAGAGCAGGGTGGTGTTGAGGCTATGGAAAAGCACAACTCTACTAAGGCTGCGAAGCTATATGACTACGTGGATAACTCTGGCTTCTATGCCAACCCTGTTGCCGTACCTAACCGCTCGTGGATGAACGTGCCGTTCACTCTAGCTAATGACGAGCTAGACAAGGCCTTCCTAGAGGGCGCTGCGGCTAAGGGCTTAACGACTTTGAAAGGCCATCGCTCGGTAGGCGGCATGCGTGCCAGTATCTACAACGCCATGCCGGCGGAAGGTGTTGATGCCTTGATCGCATATATGCAGGAATTTGCTGCGGCAAATTCATAAGCTTGTAAACAAGCTTTTCCAGTCTATCCGCATTCGCTGAACAGCTATGCGTATAGGCTGCTACAACCCGTTTTAATTTAGAAAGTGAGTACTACCATGAACAAGGTTCTAACCTTTAATAACATCGCCGCTGTAGGCCTAGAGCGTCTACCGCGTGCCGATTATGAAACATCATCTGAAATTCAAAACCCAGACGCCATTATCTTGCGTTCACACAAGCTGCACGACTACGAGACTCCTGAGTCTTTGAAGTGTGTTGGCCGCGCTGGTGCTGGCGTGAACAACGTGCCTGTAGAGCGTATGACTAATGAAGGTGTTGTTGTATTTAATGCGCCAGGAGCTAACGCTAACGCGGTAAAAGAGTTGGTTATCGTGGGTATGTTGCTAGCAGCACGTAACATTTGCCAGGCCTGGGATTACACTAATAACTTGAATGAGGAAGACGACGCCAAGTTGAACGTTGAAGTAGAAGCGGGTAAGAAGAAGTACGTAGGCTTTGAATTGCCAGGCAAGACACTAGCCGTTATCGGTCTAGGTGCGATTGGTGTAAAGGTGGCTAACGCTGCAGTTGCATTGGGCATGAACGTTGTTGGTTACGATCCAGTGATCACTGTCGGTAATGCTTGGAAGCTATCTTCTGAAGTGAAGCAGGCGGGTACGGCTGATGAAGCTTTCCGCGCCGCGGACTTCGTTACCTTCCATGTTCCCTTGATCGAGCCTACTCGCAATATGCTAAACGCTGAGCGTCTAACGCAGATGAAAGACGGCGTTGTTGTATTGAACCTAGCGCGTGGTGGGATTGTTAACGATACAGACGTATTGGCAGGCCTAGAGTCTGGCAAGGTTGGAACATACGTAACTGACTTCCCAAGCAACGAAGTGAAAGAAAACCCTGGCGTTATCGCACTGCCTCACTTGGGTGCGTCTACTGGCGAAGCTGAAGAGAACTGCGCGATCATGGTTGCCGACCAAGTTAAGGACTTCCTAGAGAACGGTAATATCCAAAACTCTGTGAACTTCCCTAACGTCGTTCTACCTCGTGCCGGCGCTCAGCGTTTGTCTATCGCTAACGCTAACCGCCCTGATATGGTTGGCCAGATCTCACACATCCTTGGTAACGGTGGTGTTAACATCTGCCACATGGTCAACGAGTCTCGCGGCGAAGTGGCTTACACTTTGGTAGACGTTGAGTCTGAGGTTTCAGCGGACGTTGTTGAGAAGATTCAAGCGATTGATGGTGTACTGAAAGTACAAACTCTTTAGTAGTTTATCTCAGGAAAGATAATGACTGACTCACAAGAACTGCAAGATATTCGTCAAAAAATTGATGAAGTTGACCGCACTATTCAAAAGCTGATTAATGAGCGCGCGAGCTGTGCAATGCGTGTCGCAGAGATTAAGCGTGATATAGAAGGTTCGAGTCAGTTTTATCGCCCTGAGCGCGAAGCTCAGGTGCTTAGAATGGTTTCAGAGCGCAACGAAGGCCCCTTGCCAGGGGAAGAAGTTGCGCGTCTATTTCGTGAAATTATGTCTGCCTGTTTGGCTCTTGAAGAACCAATGAATATTGCTTATCTGGGGCCTGAGGGAACATTCACTCAAGCCGCAGCACTCAAGCATTTTGGTCACTCGGTGAGTACTACGCCGAAGTCGGCTATTGATGAAATATTTCGCGAAGTAGAATCGGGGGCCGCCAACTATGGTGTAGTGCCGATAGAAAATTCTACTGAAGGAATCATCACACATACCTTGGATACGTTCATTAATTCACCACTGCGCATTTGTGGCGAAGTGGATTTGCGTATCCATCACAATTTATTAAGCAATGCGGATAAGCTAGAAAACATCAAAACAGTGTATGCCCATCCGCAGGCACTGGCTCAGTGCCGCGAATGGCTAGATGAAAACCTAGCCCATGTGCCCCGCGAAGGCGTTAGCAGCAATGCCGGAGCTGCACGCATGGTTGCTGAAGGAAAAGACGGAGCCGCTATTGCTAGCTCCGCCGCCGCAGAGCTGTATAGCTTAAATATTGCCGTCTCTAGCATCGAAGACGAGCCGGACAATACCACCCGCTTCCTGATTATTGGCCGCAAGCCCGTGCCCGCCTCGGGCAAGGACAAAACCTCGGTGATGGTGTCGGCAAAGAATAAATCGGGGGCACTCGTGTCCTTGCTGCAGCCGATCGCCGAGCAGGGCATCAGTATGACCCGCATCGAATCGCGCCCTTCGCGCCGCGGTAACTGGGAGTATGTATTCTTCTTTGATATCGAAGGCCATGAAGAAGATGAACCGGTGCAGAAGGCGTTGAAGCTGATTGAAGATGAGGCGGCTGTTTTGAAGGTTTTGGGGTCTTATCCTAAGGCTGTACTGTAAATTAGGAATAAAAATAAGTAATGAAGTATTTTGTGGTTAGCGTTTTACTGTGCCTGAGCCTTTCAGGCTGTTCTCATTTGTATAAAAATGCCGATAAGAAGCAGCCACACGCGGTGTTGAAGTTTGAAAAAGACTTTAATTCTATTAAGTCTGCTTTTAGAGGGCAGAGAGTAATACCGGTAGCCATTAATGGTAAGCGCCCAAATGGTTGGTCGAACTGGAGTTTAACTAAATTTAGAGTGGAGCCGGGAGAGGTTCATGTATTAGTTAATGCCTATGTATCACACTCAGTGACAGCCTACGCAAACTTGAAGTTTAGCGTTAAAAATAATGGAGAGTATTTGGTACGTTCAGAAATAGACGTGGATAAAGTTAGGTTTTATGTAGATGACTCTCAAGGCAATCAGCTCTACACTGTTCAAGCGGCCAAGCAGCCGTCCATTTATACGGATATTCCTGTTCCTGTTCCTGTTTATATACCAGTGTCGACGTACTAACGTTTTTAATTGATCAAATATAAGCTTCAGAATAAATTGACTCAATGCGGATACCCCAAAAACATCCATTCCCAGCCTATCCGCATAACAGATAAAAATACTATGACTTCAATACACGACCTAGCCAACCCCGGCGTACAAAAGCTAACTCCCTACGCACCAGGCAAGCCCTTGGATGAATTAGAGCGAGAATACGGCATCACAGATGCCGTTAAGCTGGCCTCTAACGAAAACCCCCTGGGTCCAAGTCCTAGGGCGCAGGCGGCAATCGCACAGGCGATGACCGAGTTGCATCGCTATCCCGACGGCAATAGCTTTGAAATCAAGCAGGCACTGTCTGCTAAGTTAGGCCTAGAGCAAAACCAAATTACTTTGGGTAATGGCTCTAACGATATCCTAGAGCTAATCGCCCGTACCTTTGTGATGCCCGGCGAAGAGGTGGTGTTTTCCGCCCACGCCTTTGCGGTTTATCCCATCGTTACTCAGGCAGTAAACGGCGTGATGAAAATCGCCCCCGCGAATCCTGCTGGTCACGCCATGCCCTATGGTCACGATTTGGCGGCAATGTTGGCACAGATCACCGATAAGACCCGTGTAATCTTTGTGGCTAATCCCAACAATCCTACGGGTACTTGGTTACCTAAAGATGAACTGTATAGCTTTATCAAAAACGTACCCGAAAATATTATTGTGGTAGTTGATGAAGCGTATTTTGAATATGTAGAAGAGGGCGAGTACCCCGATGCTTCCCAGTGGTTGGGTGAGTTCAAAAACCTAGTGGTGACACGCACCTTCTCAAAAATATACGGCATTCCCGCGGTGCGTATTGGCTACGGTATGTCTCACCCTGATTTGGCAGATCTACTCAATCGTGTACGTCAGCCCTTTAACGTCAATGCGGCAGCACAAGCCGCTGCAGTGGCTGCCTTGAGTGATGATGAGTATGTGGCTAAGTCTTTAGAAACAAACAAGCAGGGCATGGCCCAGTTGATCGGGGCCTGTGAAGAAATGGATTTGGGCTATATTCCCTCCGTAGGTAATTTCATCTGTATCGATGTGGCGAGTAATACGGGTGTCGATACCGGCGCGGTATACGAAGGACTATTGCATGAAGGTGTGATTGTACGCCCCGTGGCGAATTATCAATTGCCTAGCTACCTGCGCATCACTATTGGCACACAGCAGGAGAATCAGCGCTTTATTGATGGTTTGAAAAAGGTATTGGCTAAGTAGGATGAAAAATCCTGTCATGCTGAGCGAAGCGTTAGCGTAGTCGAAGTATCTGGGTAACTGAGTTGTCAGTGAACAAGATCTTTCGGCTCCACTTTGTTACGCTCAAGATGACATTTTTATAATCCACTGCGAACATGAATTTATCGGACTAGGTTTGAGTTTAAATGATTAACCATTTAGTAATTATCGGCGTGGGCTCCATAGGCGCATCCTTGGGCTTAGCCCTGCGCCGCGAAGGTTTTGTGCAAAAGGTCACTGGTGTGGGGCGAGGCGTAGAGAACTTAAAAATTGCCCAGCAGCGCGGTGCAATTGACGAATACAACACCGATGCAGAAGCTGCAGTGGCCAATGCGGATATGGTGTTTTTGGCGGTGCCTATGGGCACGATGCGCGCTGCTATGCTGTCTATTAAAGATAGCTTGCCGGCCAATGCTATTGTCACCGACGGCGGTAGCACCAAGGGCTCAGTAATTAAAGACTTCGCTGAAGTGTTTGGTTCAACCACACAGTTTGTTCCGGGGCACCCCATAGCGGGCACAGAAAAAAGCGGAGCTGCGGCGGCGATTCACGATCTATACAATGGCAAGCGAGTGTTATTAACACCTGATGCAGCCACGAACGCTGAAGCCTTAAATGTGGTGCGCGAAATGTGGCAGGCCGCCGGTGCAAACGTGGAAGAGATGAGTGCTGAACACCACGACACGGTATTGGCAGCAACCTCTCATCTACCGCATATGCTGGCATTTGGTTTGGTGGATAGCTTGGCGAAGATGGACGACGTGGACGAGATTTTTAAGTATGCTGCCGGAGGCTTTCGCGACTTTACGCGCATTGCCTCCAGCGACCCGACCATGTGGCGGGATATCTGCGTAAACAATCGCGAGGCGTTGATGGCTTCTATGGATCGATACCTAGACGACATGAAAGAAATTTATGCGGCGGTTGATGCGGGTGATGCGGATAAGCTGCAGGAGATATTTTCTACAGCCAAAGCGACGCGGGATAAATTCTGCAGTTAAGCCGAGAGCAGCTTCGCCGCCTTCTTAATCCCCCGCTTAATAATCAACTCCATTCCCGCAAGCTCTATTAAGTATAGCCCTGGCACTTTGGGGGTGAATTGCATGCTATGCCTCAAGAAACACTCCTTGTCACTCAATACAAAAAACTCCATCGTGCCACGATAGTTATCAAAGGGGCTGTTCTTGCTGATGGTGTATTCAATTAGCTTGTTTTCTTCAAAACCAATAATCGTTTCCTCAAATTTCACTGCCCCTGTATCAATTTGACGCACAGAGCCTAGGCCGTTGAGGTTTCCTGAGTCGCTGTCTTTCACACGACTGAATTTTCCAGGCCAGAACTTACCAAAATTTGTATGCTCGGAAAAAAAGGCAAAGGCTTGTTGCTGTGAGCAGGGAAGCACTTGTTCGATCTTGAATTGGTGTAATTTCATTTGGTATTATTCGCTTGAATTTAATTTGCACGTCAAGGCTGCTGCTTTGTATTCCTTGGGAAAGCGTGCTAGAAATGTATTATAAATAATAAGCTTAAGGCAAGGTCGCATGCAAACTCCAGGTTTTTTCCACTACTCCACTGAGATGGGCGACTCTGACGAGCACCAGTTGGTATTTCTGCATAACTCGACCCAAGAAGAGTGGCAGAGCTTGATGGCGATTATGCAGCTGCAAAGCTTTGCAGAGGGCGATTTTATTGTGCGCCAAGGGGATATGGATGAGTGCATATTCTTTGTTGCCTCTGGCAAGCTGCAAGTCTCTATAAGCCACGGTGAAAATAAACCCCATGACATTGCAATGTTAGCTGAAGGTGCTATTTTTGGTGAGCAGGCATTCTTTGATCGCTTGCCGCGTTCGGCTTCGGTACAGGGCATAGAGGGGGGGGAGATTTACCGTTTGAGCCGTGGCTATTTTGATTCCTTGGCTGCCCGTCAGCCCGAGTTGGGCAATAAAATATTATTTGAGTTTGGGCGCATTTTGTCTTCGCGCCTGCGCCGCGCCACCAAGCAACTCTCGCAATAGGCTTGAATTACTTTTTTGCCCTGCCGTTGGGGAGTTTAGCTAAACATATCCACAACGATTTATTGCAACCTCTACAAGCGATTGATGTAGAGGAGCAGCTAAGCTGGTCTCCTTATGAAAACCTGCACATTACCTTGGCTTATCTCGGGCCCCTAAGCGGCACTGCTGTATCCGAGAGTGCACGAGGTAGGGCGATGCAGGCAGCCAGATTAAAAGTGGTGCTTGCTGTGGCCGAGCAAGTTAATGCATCAAATTTTAAATGTAAGATTGAAAACTTGGGCTTCTTTCCCGATGCTGCATCTAGAGTTTTAGCCTTGCATGTACAGCCATGTGCTGGACTGATTGCCTTACAGGGGGCTCTGCAAAATGCTTTGTTTGCGGCGGGAATTAGCTGCGACGATAGGTCTTATAGGCCTCATATTACTTTGGCCAGGCTAAAGCATCGCCAGCATATAAGTACTTGGCAATTGCCTGAATACTCAGCATCTCTCGATACGAGGAAGTTTGCGCTGTATTCGAGTGAGCAGGGCAGGGCTAAGCTATATCAAAAAATTGCAGAATTTTCCCTGTAAGCGTGGAAGTCAGCGCTGTCTTAATCTGTTAAAATCCCTGCCCTTACCAATATTTGCTGATGACGAGCTTTACATGAGTCAATTTACCCAGTTTATTATCCAGCCTGGCGGCAGCCTTAGTGGCTCGTTGCGTGTGCCTGGTGACAAGTCTATATCTCATCGTTCCATCATGTTTGGTTCTTTAGCAGAGGGCGAGACAAGTGTGTCTGGCTTCTTGGAAGGTGAAGACAGCCTAAATACCTTGCGTGCCTTCCGCGCCATGGGTGTGGATATTCAGGGTCCAGAGAATGGTCAGGTGATTATTCAAGGCGTGGGTATGCATGGCTTGGAAGACCCAGGTAAGCCTCTAGATGTAGGAAACTCAGGTACTTCTATGCGTTTAATGGCGGGTTTGCTAGCACCGCAGCCTTTTGCACTGACTTTACTGGGGGATCGCTCTTTGTCGAAGCGTCCCATGGGTCGTGTGATTGACCCTTTAAAATTAATGGGAGCAGAAATTCAATCGGAAGAGGGCGGTCGGCCACCGTTGGAGATGGTTGGTGGTGCTAAGCTGAAGGGCATTCACTATGATTTACCCATGGCCAGTGCACAGGTTAAGTCTTGTGTGTTATTAGCTGGCTTGTATGCCGAGGGTGAGACGTCGGTAACAGAGCCCGCGCCCACCCGTGACCATACCGAGCGCATGTTGCGCGGCTTCGGTTACGAAGTGAAAACTGAAGGCAATCGCATGAGCCTGCAGGGTGGTGGTAAATTGCTTGCTGCGAATATCGACGTGCCTGCGGATATCTCTTCAGCGGCATTCTTTATGGTGGCTGCGAGCATTGCTCCAGATTCTGAGTTATTACTAGAGCACGTGGGTATCAATCCTACACGCACCGGTGTTATTGATATCCTTAAGTTGATGGGCGCGAATATAGAGCTATTGAATGAGCGCGAAGTCGGTGGCGAGCCTGTGGCCGATATTTGCGTGAAGTCGGCCCAGCTGAAGGGCATTAATATCCCCGAAGCGCTAGTGCCCTTGGCGATTGATGAATTTCCGGCGCTATTTGTCGCTGCGGCCTGCGCCGAGGGTCAAACGGTACTCACGGGTGCTGAAGAACTGCGGGTAAAGGAGAGTGACCGCATACAGGTGATGGTCGACGGCTTACAGGCTCTAGGTGTAGACGCCGTTGGCACCGAGGATGGCGCGATCATTCAGGGCGGGGAGATAAGTGGTGGTGCGGTAGAAGCTCATGACGATCACCGTATTGCAATGTCTTTCAGCCTATCCGCATTGCGCGCGACGGGGGCTATTACTGTGAAGAACTGCGAGAACGTCGCCACGTCATTCCCTAATTTTGTAGAGCTAGCCCGTGGTGCTGGCTTAAAACTGGAAGCACAATAATGACTACATTGAACACTCCCCCTGTTATCACTGTCGATGGTCCTTCGGGCGCAGGCAAGGGCACTCTGTGCCAGTGGCTGGCTCAGCAGCTAGGTTGGCAGCTACTAGATAGTGGCGCTTTGTACCGCCTTACGGCCTTGGCGGCAACGCAGCAGGGCGTTGACCTGACCGATGTGGATAAGCTCGGGCAGGTAGCTAGAACGCTAGATGTGAAATTTGATACGGCTGGTTCCGATGGCGTAAAAACCTTGTTGGCGGGTAGTGACGTGAGCCGTGAGCTGCGCACTGAAGAGACGGGGGCTATTGCCTCTACTGTGGCGGCCGTACCTCAGGTGCGCGCTGCCTTGCTGGAGCGCCAGCACGCTTTTCAAAGTGCGCCAGGTCTGGTTGCCGATGGTCGTGACATGGGCACTGTCGTGTTTCCAGGGGCTATTGTGAAGGTTTTTTTGACCGCTAGCGCGGCAGAACGAGCGGATAGACGCTATAAACAGTTGAAAGATAAGGGCTTTGATGCTAACCTCCCCGCCCTTCTGCGGGATATAGAAGCCCGTGATGAGAAGGATCGCAACCGCAGCGAGTCGCCACTAGTGCCTGCTGCCGATGCGATTGAGCTGGATACCACCAGCATGCCGATTGAAGAGGTATGCGCGAAGGTGATGCAGCTAGCGCAGCAGCGCGGCCTGAGTAAGGCGTAGTTTTTTAGTCTTTTCTACGGACAGAAGAGACGTTTTTAATAATCTGGCAGGCCAGCGGATGAGCGGTTTGTTGCAGAGTAATTTAGGTATATCCCCCCCATGAGTGAAAACCTCTCTTTTGCTGAACTATTTGAGCAATCCCTTGTAGCAACTGAAATGAAGCCTGGTGCCCTTATTGAAGGTACTGTAGTCGATATCCGCAATGACATGGTTATTGTTGCTGCTGGCCTTAAGTCTGAAGGCGTTATTCCTGCTTCACAATTCCTAAACATGAACGGCGAAGTTGAAGTTTCTGTTGGTGATGTTGTAGAAGTATGTCTTGACTCCGTTGAAGATGGCTTCGGCGAAACTCGCCTATCTCGCGAAAAAGCGAAGCGTGCACGTTCTTGGACCGCCCTTGAAGAAGCATGTGAAGCAGATGAAATTGTTGAAGGTCTTATCACGGGTAAAGTGAAAGGTGGCTTCACAGTAGAAATTAATGAAGTTCGTGCATTCTTGCCGGGTTCTTTGGTAGACGTTCGCCCCGTACGCGATACTTCTTACCTAGAAGGCAAAGTGCTTGAATTTAAAGTGATCAAGATGGATCGCAAGCGTAACAATGTGGTTGTTTCGCGTCGTGCTGTTGTTGAGACTATGTACAGCGAAGAGCGCGAAGAGTTGCTTAAGAACCTTACTGAAGGTGCTATCGCTAAGGGTGTTGTTAAAAACCTTACTGACTACGGCGCATTCTTGGATCTTGGCGGCATCGACGGTCTACTACACATTACTGATATGGCTTGGAAGCGTGTACATCACCCGTCTGAAGTGGTTGCAGTTGGCGACGAGATCGACGTTGTTGTTCTTAAGTTCGACAAAGAGAAGAACCGTGTATCACTAGGCCTTAAGCAGCTAGGTGATGACCCATGGCAGGACCTAACTCGCCGCTACCCAGAGGGCTCACGCCTATTCGGTAAGGTGACTAACATTGCTGACTACGGTTGCTTCGTTGAAATTGAAGAGGGCGTTGAAGGTTTGGTTCACGTTTCTGAAATGGACTGGACTAACAAGAACGTTAACCCAGGTAAGTTGGTTGCTCTAGGCGACGAGTGTGAAGTAATGATCTTGGACATCGACGAAGAGCGTCGTCGTATTTCTCTAGGCATGAAGCAGTGTCACGCCAACCCATGGGAAGCGTTCTCTGCGACTCATAATAAGGGTGACAAGGTTGTTGGTAAGATCAAATCTATCACTGACTTCGGTATCTTCATCGGTCTTGAAGGTGGTATCGACGGCCTTGTTCACTTGTCTGACCTGTCTTGGGAAGATGCTGGTGAAGAAGCAGTTCGCAACTACAAAAAAGGCGACGAGCTTGAAGCAACAGTATTGGCTGTTGACCCAGAGCGCGAGCGTATCTCTCTTGGCGTGAAGCAGATGGAAGGCGACCCTTTCAGCACATTCATTGCAACTAACCCTAAAGGCGCTATCGTTAACGGTACTGTATTAGAAGTTGACGCTAAAGGCGCACGTATTGAGCTAGGCGAAAACATTGAAGGTTACTTGCGTGTTTCTGAGATCTCTCGTGAGCGCGTAGAAGATGCTTCTCACGTGTTGAACGTAGGCGACAAGGTTGAAGCCAAATTCACGGGTGTTGATCGCAAGAGCCGTGCAATCTCATTGTCTATCAAAGCGAAAGACAGTGATGAAGAGCAGGCTACAATCAATGAGTACAAGTCTGGCGGCGCAGCTGTCGGCGGTGCTACATTAGGTGACTTGCTGAAAGAACAGCTGGAAGCTAACGACAAGTAGTCGTAAGCTGTAGCTTATAGGTACTGGGGCCGCTTTGGCTCCAGTACTTAATTCACAGCTTAGCTATAGTAAATATACAGGTGATGCACAATGTCTGACGATCATGCCGCAGTTACTAAATCAGAACTTATTGAAAGTTTGGCACGCAAACAAACACACCTGGCTTATAAGGATGTGGAGTTAGCGGTAAAAACGTTGATTGAAGAGATGAGCAACGCCCTGTCGGGTGGAGAGCGCATCGAAGTTCGTGGTTTTGGAAGCTTTAGTTTGCATTTTCGTCCACCTAGAGTCGGTCGCAACCCTAAAACAGGTGAGTCGGTTGCCTTGCCAGGCAAGTACGTACCTCACTTTAAACCGGGCAAAGAACTGCGCGAACGCGTTAACGAAGCACTAGAGTCCTAGTCTTTCACTCTTTTTGTATCAATTTCCACGTCATCTCTTTGACGTAAATCTTTACAATTCCTCTCATATTAAGCTGTTCACTCTGTGTGCTCACTGCTATGCTTTTTGCATAACAATAATGCGAGTAGCACATGCTCAAAAAACTCCTGTTTCTACTTCTATCCTTAGCCTTACTGGCTGTGGGGATCTTGGCTGCGGTCAATAATGGTCAAGCGGTTAGCTTTGACTACTACTTCTCCACGCTCGAATTACCGCTGATTGCACTGTTGTTCATTGCTATGACAGTGGGGGCTTTATTGAGCCTGTTGTTGTGTTCGATCTGGGTGTTTAGGCAGCATCGGCAGCTGAAGCGCACAGAGCAGAGTAAGGCTTTGGTGCAAAAAGAGTTAGATAATTTACGCAAGTTGCGGGGCGAAAGCTAAGTGGTAGAGCTTTCGGTGGCAGGTCTTGTGTTTCTTGCCCTACTTGTAGGCTGGTTCAGTGGCCGACGGGCTTACCAGCGCCAATATAGCGAACCCGCTAAATTAAGTGCTGAATACTACAAGGGCATCAACTACCTGCTTAACGAGAAGCCGGATAAGGCACTAGAGGTTTTTCTACGTCTAGTTGAGGTTGACGGGGAGACGGTAGAGACCCACGTTACCTTGGGTAAGTCGTTTCGCCGCAAGGGTGAGATAGAAAATGCTATCCGCATTCATCAAAACCTCATAGCCAGACCGAACATCTCCCGTGAAGATCGCAGCTTAGCTTTATTGGAGCTGGGTAAAGACTATCGCTCTGCGGGCGTTTTAGACAGAGCAGAGGGCTTGTTTCAAGAGGTTTGTGAAGAGGGTTTACACCGTACTCAGGCCCAGCGCGCGCTGCGCGATATTTATGTACAAGAGCAGGAGTGGCTGTCGGCGATCACGGTGGTTAAGGCTTACGCCCGCAGCATCGGTGAGAAGCAGGATAAGCTAATAGCACATTACTATTGTGAGCAGGCTTGCTTGGATGTGAAGCAGGGCAATGCGGATAGTGTGAATAAGTATTTACGGCAAGCCCACCAGCACGACGCAGGTTCCCTGCGAGTTAACTATATGCGCGCCGAACAGGATTTTAGCCAGGGTAAATATTTAGAAGCCTTGACTTATTATGTGCGAGTGATAGAACTGGATTCACGTTTTGCTTCACAGGCGCTGCCCAAGATACAGCTCTGCTTAGAGCAGGTAGATAATAAGCGAGTACAGCGCCAATTAGAGGCCCTGTTTACCCGCTTAAAGAAAGAGGGAGTTTACGTTACGCCCTTAACGCAGCAGATTAGAGATCGTGAAGGGGTGCAGGAAGCCAAAGCTTATTTAGAAAATATAATGGACAAGCAGCCAGGGGTAGAGCCACTCAAAGATTGGCTAGACCTGCACCCTGTCTCTATTGACGCGAAATCAGTTGAACAGCAAATTAATAAGCTAGAAGTGCTCAATCATGCCTATCAGTGTGAGCATTGCGGGTATAATAGCCGCAATATTCAATGGCATTGCCCCAGCTGTTCCCATTGGGGCAGTATTTTTCCAGTTTACCGCTAAGCTCCCTATGACTATTACCGACCCTAAAATTGTTGTTGCCCTAGATTACAAAGACAAGTCACAAGTATTATCGCTGGCTGACCGCCTGGATCCTAGCCTGTGCCGTTTAAAAGTGGGCAAACAGCTGTTTACCTATCACGGCGCCCCTTTAGTGGAACAGCTGAGCAAGCGTGGCTTTGATGTGTTTTTGGACCTGAAATTCCACGATATTCCCAATACCACGGCGGAGGCTTGTGTGGCAGCTGCAGATATCGGTGTGTGGATGGTTAATGTGCACGCCCAAGGCGGCAAACGCATGATGGCTGCAGCGCGCAATGCATTGGATAAACGCGGTGACGCCCCCTTGCTAATAGCGGTAACGGTACTGACCAGTATGGACCAGGAGGACTTGGTTCAGCTGAGTAACCTACGCTCTCCTGCAGACACGGCAAGGCATCTCGCAGCCTTGGCCAAAGATTCGGGTATGGACGGGGTAGTCTGTTCTGCGCAAGAGGCGGGGGATATGAAGGCCAATTTTGGCTCGGACTTCAAGCTGGTTACTCCGGGTATACGCCCGGCGGGCAGCGCCCAAGGTGACCAGAAGCGTATAGTGACACCGGCGCAGGCTGTGGCGAATGGCTCTGATTATTTGGTCATCGGCCGCCCCATTACGCAAAGCACTGACCCCGTGCAGGTGCTGCAGCAAATAAACCAGCAAATAGCCTAATATATAAAATTACTGCTAGCCTCTAGGCGTGCTTTTGATTAGAATAGCGCCCGCTACTTCGGTAGCCGTGCCAGTATGATGGAATTGGTAGACATGACGGATTCAAAATCCGTTTCCTTCGGGAGTGGCGGTTCAAGTCCGCCTACTGGTACCATTAATTATAAAAACCTGCTTTTTAAGCAGGTTTTTTTTATGCCTGTGATAAAATCCGCCGCCTATGAAGACCTCTGATTTTGACTATTTCCTACCCGACGAGCTAGTTGCGCAAGCCCCCTTGGCTCAGCGCACGGATAGCCGCCTGCTGTATGTGCCTAGCCTTACTAGCTCGGATGGCTTGCCCCAAGACTTACAGTTCACTGCTGTAGAGGCTTTGCTGCGCGAAGGAGACTTGCTGGTATTGAACGATACTCGGGTTATTCCTGCACGTTTGTTTGGTCAAAAAGAGTCCGGCGGCAAGCTGGAGGTGCTGGTGGAACGCATTACGGGGCAGTACACCGCGCTGTGCCATATTCGCTGTAGCCGCTCACCCAAGGCGGGGGCGCAGCTATTGCTAGAGGGATCTGTTAAGGCTGAAGTTACAGGTCGCCAAGATGCATTGTTTGAGGTGAGCTTTGATGGGGATAGGCCGGTATTGGACTGGTTGCAGGAGTTTGGTCATATGCCTTTGCCCCCGTATATTGAACGGGCGGATGATGAGGATGATCAAGAGCGCTATCAGACTGTATTTGCGGATAAGGCCGGCGCGGTCGCTGCGCCGACGGCAGGCCTGCACTTTGACGATGTGCTGTTAGAAAAACTTAAAGCTAAGGGTGTGCAAACGGCTACAGTAACGCTACATGTCGGCGCGGGCACGTTCCAGCCGGTTAAAGTAGATGATATAGCTGAGCATGTAATGCACTCGGAGTGGATTGATGTGCCAACAGGCACTGCACAGCTGATTAACGCAACCAAAGCCGCTGGTGGGCGCGTTGTTGCGGTGGGTACTACCGTGGTGCGCTGCTTGGAGAGCTTGCCTGTGCAGGCTGACGGCTCGGCGCAAGCTTGGCAGGGTGAGACCAGTATATTCATCAACCCCGGCTACCAGTTCCGTTTTATTGACGTATTAGTGACTAATTTTCACCTGCCCAAGTCGACTCTGCTGATGCTGGTGTCGGCCTTTGCGGGCTATCCGCGCATGATGGATATTTATCGTCATGCGGTTGAACAAAAATATAGATTCTTTTCCTATGGCGACGCCATGTTAATTGAGAGAAATAATTAAATGGCAAAAGCAATGCAATTTGAATTGGATAAAACCGATGGCTTGGCACGACGTGGGCGTTTGAAATTTGCCCGTGGCACGGTAGAGACCCCCGCCTTTATGCCGGTGGGCACCTACGGCACGGTGAAGGCCATGTCCCCAGAGGAGATCAAAGCTCTGGGGGCGCAGATTATTTTGGGTAATACCTTTCACTTGATGTTGCGCCCCGGCACAGAAATCATCGAAGAGCACGGTGACCTGCACGATTTTATGAACTGGGATGGCCCAATTTTAACGGATTCAGGTGGCTTTCAGGTTTTCAGTTTGGCGGAGATGCGTAAGATTAGCGAGGAGGGTGTGACCTTTCGTTCGCCGATTGATGGCTCCAAGATCATGCTGGACCCCGAGAAGTCTATGGAGGTACAGCGCAAGCTGGGCTCTGACATCGTTATGATTTTTGATGAGTGCACACCTTATC
>Ga0105356_10000373_pt1 | contig 41783 bp, 54 predicted proteins | sample GOMGulsemesocosm_3_FD_83502 | JGI IMG/M metagenome (GOLD analysis project Ga0105356, IMG submission 83502) | Methane-oxidizing microbial communities from mesocosms in the Gulf of Mexico - GOM9D Gulf of Mexico | ecosystem: Environmental > Aquatic > Marine > Cold seeps | place: Gulf of Mexico...
AACTATCATTAACTTATGTCTGGTACAGTTAAATTAATGGGAAGGCGATTATGAGAGATAAGGATTTTACGAAAAAAGAGATTGCTGATTATTGTGAGTCAGTTTATCGCAATGAATCACTTACAGTTAGACAAGTTACAGACCGTCTAGGCAGTATGATAAAGCGACATTTAAAGCATCGTGATATTGGTATCGAATCAAGCAGGGTTCGAGTTGGCCAGCACAGTGAAGTTCATTATCGATTTACAAATATCAATGAGAAGCTAAATGATGATGATAGGAAGAAAGCTGAAGTAAAAGAAGCCCACCGTATATCTAATAAACTACGGGAGTGGAAAGACGCTATTATCTCTCTTAATTTGCCACACCATTTAATCAAAAAAAATCTAGATAAGGCAAATAAAAATCTTGCTGAATATATCCCTGAGTTTTCAGAATCAATGTCGCCAGATATGGACATTAATGATCTGCGTAATAATTGGAAAGTAATATATAAGAATGAACGACGAGGCCCAAACCGAGCTGCAGTGGTGAAAGCATTGCAGGACATTCGATTCGAGCACCATGCTTATTATTTATTGCAACCTATTTATGTTTGGGTTAGAAAAATAGCTACATCATTGGATAGCGAAAAACGCGATAATAATGTAATGAGCCAAATAAAAATCAATCCTAACTTCGCATTAGAAACTGCAGAACAATTAATTAAAGATTCAATAGAAAAAAAATTGAACGCAAGTAAGTTCGATTTAGCAATAGGTATAGCAATAGCGACAGGCCGTCGTCGTACTGAGATATTTAAAACAGCTATTTTTGACGCTATTGAAACTACACCTGAAGGTCATGTTGTATTTAGTGGGCAACTAAAAACACATGACAGAGCTTTATTTGATGATTTAAGGCCATATGTAATCCCTTGTTTAATTGATCGTAATTTAGTTATTTCAGGACTAGAATTACTGAGGGAATTGCAATGTGATGATGTGGTGTCTTACTTAGATAAGCGCGGCAATGAGGTGAAGCATAGCGTGTTAGAAATGCCTCTGAGTGATCAATACCACACGAACGCGGTTGGTAAGTTCTACTCTCATGCAGCTAATGATCGGATACGTTCGTTGTTTGGTACACCAGCTATGGAATTTAGACATTCACGCGATATGTACAGCGAAATTGGTTATGACAAATATAAAAAAGAAGGTGAAGGACGTTCATCATTTCGCACCCGGGTGTATGGTCACGCAAAAGGTCAAAGCGAAACCGGGCGTGCTTATGAGAAATTCGAAATAAGCACTGATGTTGAAAAAGCGAGTTTTATTAGAACTAATGAAATCAAAGTAGAATCATCACAAAATAAGCCGGTTGTTGATGTACTGAAAGAATTAACACCCAAAATAGAGGCTTGGTTACGTAGCCCTAATGCTATTCGTATACATAATTGGCTTGTGACTCAACTAGAGGCTGGTTTGCCTGTAGAGAATATAACTGCGCATTACATACGCAAACACATAATGCTGCCAGACGTTCAACAACTAAATTTACGAAGCATTCAGACATATCTTAGTGATAAGTGGGCTAACTGGGAAGAAAATAAATTATTAGCATTAGAACAAGCTGCAGAAGATGAAGGTCTAGACGACATCGATGATGAAATAGATATGATCGAAAGTGAAGAAGATCAACCTGCAGAAGATGAAGTACCAGGTAAGGAAGATGCGACTAACGAAGACAAAATACCTGCTAAGAAAAATAATAATAAGCCTAGATTCAGCGTTCCACATAAAAATGACGATGGAACATGGAAAGTAGAATTCTTTATCGATGATAAAAAATATACTGAAATGGTTGAAGATGCAGAAAATATGCAGGATGCAGGGGCTCAAGCCTGGCAAAAGTGGCAAATAAGGCAAGACCTGCCTAATGTTATGCCCTCCCCTGTAATACTTAAACAGAAGAGCGGCTGGTGGCTGGCTCAGATAAAATATAAAGGTAATATACTGGCGGAAGCCATGACTAAAAGTAAGCTATCAGCAAGGCAAGCTGTAGAGACTGAATACAGACAAAACTACAAAAATTAATTAGTTAATCGGACATCATAATTTTAAAGCCGCCATTTTGGGCGGCTTTTTTAATTAACTACAAAGGAGTATATTAAGTGTTCGTGATAATAATACAAAACAACTAAAGGATGTAGATGTGAAAAAAGTAATTATAGGTCTATCAGCAGTTATCGTTTTTTATGCGGTAGTCTCAGGTTCTCATAACTTTGATGAACACAAACATAACACACTAGATGATTTTAAAATTCAACCCATTGCAGTTAGGCACGATGTGATTGAAGATTATGTATCTGAAAAAGAACTTCCTGACGATGCAGTGGATAGTATGTATGCATGTGTTAGCCAAATGCTTTTCACTAAAGATAAAGATTTACTATTAGATGAGATAGCTAGTTGGTGCCTCACTAATTACGAAAATAAAAAAATTGAAACATACGTTAATTTTGATAATTTTGAAAAAGGATTTCATCAGTGGGACGGCTCGTTCATAGAGCTTGAACGTAGAATAAAAGGCGCAATGAATGATAGCGATTCTTACGAACATGTTAAAACGAACTACAGATTGGTGCTAAACAACAATCCCCGAGCGATCGTTACAACGGAATTTAAAGGTACGAATGATTTCGGGGGAATAGTAAAAAACAAAATATCAGCAAACGTGGACATTAAAACAGGTGAGATAACAGAAATTATACAATAATAAAAGGCCGCCATTTGGCGGCTTTTTGTTAATACGCCACATAGATCATATTAAACCCCTGTTCGATGCACAAATAACTTCCATATCCAGTGCTTTCTTAATATGTTGAGCCCACTTCACACGATCATTCTTGAAGCTTTGAACCAGATGATTGTCTACTTCAAACTCAACCAAGTGGTTAATTACTGCGACTTTAGATAATTTTAATTCATCAACAGCAATTCTAATCACATCATGTATAACTATTTGCTCACTCTTATTTAAATGACTTATTGAGTTTTGTAAGTGTGCTAAGTGGGAGTCTGTTCCTCTTCCCTCTGAATGCAATAAAACCGCTTGGTGACTGGCTTTATCACACTCTATCGATGATCCACCCTTGCCAACTGTTTTAAGTAATACAGTCGCAGGGGGTGGATCACTTTTTTGTGTAGTTTGGTCTTTAAATTTGTGAGCTATTTGTGCGTAGGTTTGTGCTAATAAATCACGCAATTCGAGCTGGCCGGTTAATGCACATTGTTCATCAAGCTTTTTGTACTGAATGTTAAAGCCAGATTTGAACTCACCTGCGTTTATCACGTCGACAAATTTGTTAACACTACGCTGTAGCGCTTCTACATCAATAAAGTCATCGGTTTGAACACTTGCTTCAATACCGCGTGTTCGTATTGCTACAAGCGATTGAACGCCTTTCCATGCTGATTTTTCTACGCTATAGCAGTTGACTGGTTTTCCGTTAACTCGTTTCTTACCTGATATGATAGGTATACCAAATGAACCAAGGTGAGTGTTTAGCCATTGGCATGGATTATTAATGGCGCTTGCTGTCACGGTCATACCTGAATATTTAAACAATCGTTCTTGGTTCTTCTTATCTTTTAACCAAGGGCCAAGTTCAGCGTTTAACTTCGCAGCAGTCCATTTATGTCCGTTGTAATTGAGTTGTTCGTCGATACCTGCCATACATAACAGTTTGATCATATGTTTGCGGCGAATTGAAATGTGGCGCCAGCTTACACGGCTACCTGAATGTTGAATGTCTTTTGTATCAAGTGCTTTTGCTGTTTGTTCGTTTACGTTCACCCATGCCAGGCGTTTTATACGATTCACGTAGCGATTTTTAGCCTGGCTAAATGTTAGTGCGGATGTTACCGCTTCTTTTAAATCGGTAGGAAATTCGATAACGGCATCAATATTATTGATTGCTACATTTTCACCTGGTCGCGTGAATTCGTCATAAATTTCTTTTGCCATTGGGAATAGCGTGTCGAGTTCTTCATTTGTTGCATCAGTTAGGTTCAAGTCGTGAACGACTTTTGATTTTTCAATCTCAACTGGTGAGTAATCTTCACCATTACTCATCATACTGTTGAATGCTTCGCCAATATGCACTGGTGCATTGGTAATATTTCGTAACATCTCGCGATTGTTACGTTCGTTTGCATCTGTACGAATGATATTTCCAAACTCTGCAGCCGCTTTATTTTTAGCTATTTGGATAATGTCATAACCATCTTCTGCAGCTAAATCTAAAAATCGCATTTTATAGTTATTTTTAGAGAGGTTATGTTGTGCTTTGACTTCACAAAATAGCCATTCAAATAGTGGATTCCGCGATGCGTATTCACCTGTTGTTGCGTCAATAGATAAGATCTTCATTGTCTCTGCAGATACTTCACTGATCAATTTACTATGAATATAATCTGACTCAATAGGTTCACTACGTTCGGTTGGGTCTAGGTACACATGAAATTCGCTAATGTTACGTGCTCGGTTCAGTCCTTGGTGACCTTCTTCACTTGTACCAACGCGGCTTGATAAAAAGCCGATCGTTTTATCAAATTGGTGACAGTCGGAACTAATATCAAACCCGGTACCTAGTGTCGGGCTTGCGATGATCACATCAAGATTAGGTACTACTGCATTAATATCTTGAAGTGCTGCAGCAACGTCTTTATCTTCATTTACAGATTCGGAATGAACAACTAACGTTTTACCTGCAAAGTTTTCTCGCTCTCGCTCTTGTTCAAGAGCTGCTGCTATGCGTTTAACTTCTGCCTTCGAGTTTGCATAAATATAGCGTTTACCTTTAGCCATTAGCTGTTGCATTATTTCTTCGGTTAAGTGTGATCTCGATTCATAAACGAATAACTTTTTGGGATTACCATCTGCATCGATACCTGTTTTATATTTGTTGTCGTAGATAGTTCCGCAATTTAAACCGATGCGGTTGCAGAATGATTTTGTTAAATCACCTAAATGAGCATCGGCCATTATTTGATAGTCTGAGTGAGTTAATGCAAACGTGATAAATGCAAGGCAGTCCTCACCTTTTTTATTTGTATCCGCGTAATAGTGACCGAGGTTTTGTTCTATTTCATCAATAAAGATAACATCCCAACGCGAGCCAGCTAATTTATGTAATGAGTCAACAGAGCAAACTAATATATTTGCAGCGCGTAATGCAGCGTTTGCATCAATGTCACGACTCGGGTTTTGAATAGTTAGATCTTCGTAATAATCGACTGTTATGTTTTCATCGTTAATGCTATTACGTAACGACTTGGCTAATGCGCGACGATGTGACACGATCAGTGTTTTTAAATTTGGGTTTTGTCTAATGAATTTCTGAACATTTGTTGATTTACCAGTACCCATACCTGACTTGAGCAAATTCAAACCTTTCTTTATTTCAGCCTGAAGATATCGTGTATTTGACGTTACAGTTTTAAAACCGCGTACATTTAGTAACTGATTTTTTACTGCTGTTGTGCCTTCATTGATATACACATCGCTCCAATCTCGGCCGTCTGTTTGTGGCAGTGTCCAAAATCCGCCAGCGCGGTTAATCATGGTTAAACCAGTTTTATCGTTATCTGGCGCAGCAACAAATTCAATGTCAGGATGTTTTTCTTGAAGTCGTTCGATGATGTGAGGAATGTTACCTTCACCAATAGGTGTGATAATTACTTCACCAGTAGATACATGAGCAGCATAAGCATCAGCAAGACCACCAACCACAAAGATACGTTTGCGACCACGGTCGCATTCGGTACCAAATGTGATAAAACCTATATCAGTACGAGCATTAGAGCTTGAGAATTTGTTTAATAATTTTTTACCAAGTTGAACACGTTTATCGATAATACGTTCGTAACCACAGAAATTTCCGGTATTGAATAGCCCGTCATAGATAGGCCAAGCAAGAAAGTTGTTGTTATATTTATCTGTGCCTAATCGAATATCTGCAAATTTAGATAGATCAGCCATATGCTTTTCTAACATATAACCGGTTGGTTGGAATTGTGTTGGCCATCGTGAGAATTCATTAAATTCTTTTTTTAACTCAGACCATTGTGCTTGTTCTGCAACTTCACGTTTTTTGGCTGATTCAGCTCGACGTTTTTCTGATTGTATTTTGTGTCGTTGTTTTTCTTCAGGTGTTAGTTCTTTACGTTCAGGCTTCCAACCTGCTTGCATTGCTTCAAATATAAATGAACCAAAATTGGTTCGTTTTGTTTTTAGGAAGGTTTTCCAGTAACTTTTAAATTCAGCTTTACTGTATGTATCACCTTGAGATGACCATTTTTCAAAAAGATCACGTGCATCGTCGCCATATTCTGAACATAAAGCTCGGCCTATTTTTGACCATTCTTGATAAGGTAGATCGGGGTTTATAAAGTAAAGGGCATCACTGACCTGATCGAATGTTAGTTCAATATCACTCATTTATTTTACGCATCCTGCATAACGCACAACGTATAAATTTTGATCTAATGCAAAATTTATGTTGCGCATGAACGAGCAGACCGCTAAAATAAAATCAAATTGCAGTGTGATTTTTATTTTTAGCTTTCTGCTGACAAATAACAAATTTCGCGTAATAAAGCTGAGAACGCCACATTCTCGGCTTTTTTTACGCCCGCTTTTTAATGAAATGCCTTTTAAATCAACGTCTTGTGTTTTTTTGTGTTTAAATGGCATAATCTTTCCATGTGTTTATATCGTTAGTACGCCACATAATAAACGATATTTTCACACATGGGAATTAAAATATCCCACCTATGGGTGTTATATTTTTTTATCTTCTATTTTTCTGAATACCACTCCTTTGACTACGGTTTGTTCGGTTACATCCATAACCGAAAACTGTGTATTCAACGGTTTAAAATACATCTTGCCACAATCTTCAATTAATTGCTTGAATGTTGCTTCTTGAGTTGCTTCATTTACAGCAACAACGAAATCCTTTGTATTAGCCACTCTGTTTGGATCTACCAATATTAAACAACCATCAGGAAAAGTGTTGTTTCCTTCGCAGTTTGTCATTGAATCTCCACTAACTCTTAGTGCAAAGCTGTCTTTAGGTATCTTCCCAGTGACAAACGCTGTTTCTTGATCGTAGTCAGGTACGAATGGACTATCAGACCAATTACCAGCCTGTACCCAGCTAGCAATAGGTATATGCTTTCCAATGTTGATAGGAATTGATTTGTCATCTTTATCGATATCACCATTTAAGCGTTTTTCAAGCTCAGATAACGACCATCCAAAGATTTGGCAATAGCCGTTTACAATATCCCAAGACGCAGCCCATCCTGATTCAATTCTAGATATAGTAGATGTAGAAACGTCGATACCCCATCCGCTCATTGTGTAGGCGGCATCAGCTTGGCTTAACTTAATTCGCTGCCTTTCGGCTTTTAGTATTTCGTGTAGTTTCATTCTTTTATTATCACCCTTATTATTCACAGATGAAAATCATATATGGGAATTTTCTCTTGTGTGAAAATCCCATATGTGAAATAATAATATCTATGAAAACACCTTTATATACATGCAGAACCAACGAGAAGCTCACTCAAAGTGCGCTTGCTCGTAAAGTTGATAGCAGCGGTCCTACTATTAGTCGTTTAGAACGTGGGGAGACCAGTGAAGTATCTGGCCGAGTCTGCTTTAACATTATTCAACGCTATGAAAAGCAAGGTTTGACTTTGGACCATTTGATAAACCCACAAGCTCACGCTGATTTTTATAAGCATACACAAGGAGAATAGTAATGAAATGTCGAAAGAACGACAGTAGCTTAGCTCAGATTGTCATTGAACATACAATTACCTATTTTTTGGCATCGAAAGTACGCCGTGACGATTTTGTTAAAACGGAACTGCTTAATAACTTACTTGAATCTGGGGCTTTGGGTAATGAACCAGCTAATTTCGAAGAGTTTTTGCGATGGCAAAAAACTAAGTGCAAACAGATTGAACGTATCATTAAGCAAGAATCTCCAATGCCTGCTGACTTTGTGTTTGGCTGGATAGGCGCGTTACCTGCCGAGTATAAAACGAAGTGCATGAATGACGTTTGCGGCGCAATGGGTACTTTTTACACTCCCTTATCGCCGATTAATGCAGAATCAAAACTGACTGATATGCAAGCGTCACTTGCAGATATATCTAGCGAATTTGCAGATGTGTTACAACATTCAGCCCCCGCGATGGACGGTGTTTACGATGATAAAGACAGCGCTACTGACTTGCAAAGATTATCAAATGAAATCTTCGAATTAATGGCTAGTTGCATTGTAGAGCTTGGTGCGATCAATAAAGCATCGGGTGTTGTGCCGAGCGCGTATGTTGCTATGGCCAACAGTCAATTATTTAAAAAATAGGGAGATTAGCAGTGCGATATAACACAGAAGGATTGCGTGATGAAATTCGAAACGCACTGTTAGTTGTCTCTAGAACGAAGGGCCAGCTTGATGGGTTTGAAGATTGCGGCAGTAGTAATAGTAAGTTTCAAAAAACGCGGGCTGGGGCTCAACCAATCCGCACGTTGGCATGTAGAACATTTAAAACATCACCGATGCCATTGCCTCCGCAAGCATTTAAATTTACCAAATTGGTTCGCGCTGTGAATAACGCACGAAAATGCGTTGCTGACTGGTTGCGCTATTGCTACAGCGATGGTGCGCAGCTGCCTACTAAAGCGGTACTAGTTGAATTGTTGGCTGAATTCTCAGCACAAGAAGACCGTGTACTGCGTGGTTCATCGGTTGAATTAGTTAAACACTTGGCATTGCTTGCTTGCCAGCAAAAACGCCATCAAATAAATATTGGTTCGAACCTGCTCACTCAAGTCAAAATTGCACAGCTTGCGGGTAAAACTGACTCCGCGTGGAATAAACGCTGGTCATGTCGCTGGGAACGCCTGCTTCGGATCTTAGAAACCTTTGATCAAGAGGGGCTTAACCATGTGTATAAATGCGGACGCGGCCAAAAAACTACCAGAGAACATGGCGACTTGCTTGTGCAATGTAGCATTCAATCTCGAACCCGAAATGAAATGGCTACCAGTATGGCGCTATAACAAGGCAAGGCAAGAGCTGTTGCTATCGTGTCCCAACTGCAACTTTCGTACTGGCGCGTTTAATAACAAGCCTGCTGTGCAGGCATTTTGGAACGCATGTAATCGACACGGTGATGCGTACTTATTAGAGCTTTGGCGGCGTGATTATGAACGTCAACGTGAACAAACTAAGACGGCATAAACAATGCCAGGAGATAATTAATATGCGAGAACATACGCAATTACCGATACAGAAGTCTGAACAACCGAATGTGTTCGAATCATTTTTTCACGCTGAAACATTCTTGGAAATAAATGGTTACGAGTGTCATGATGGAGTTTGGTTGAACAATGTTCTTTTGAATGCGACCGTGGTCGCAAAGCCGAATGGCGTTGAAGTTATTTTTGGAAATATCCATTAATTAGGAATGATCATGTTTTTTAAAAACGCATCAATTTATGAATTGAGTGAATTTAATCTATCGAATTCTAAAATTGAATCGAAATTAAGTACTGCGCGATTTGTTGAATTAAACGATAACGATGTGCTGGGTAGTGGTTTTGAGCATATCCAATTCTCAGACAGTGAAAAAGTTGTCCATGAAGTTAATGATTGCTTCTTTTTTAAATACATCAAAGCTATGCGTTCTGTTCCGGTTGGACAGTTAAATGCGTTGGTTGCGAAAGGTGTATCTGCAGCCGAGTTGTCGGGTCAAAAAATCACGAACAAATTTAAAAGTAATTTAACAGACATTGCAAGAGCAGAATTGTTACGAGTACAACCTGTTAAACATGTACATATTCGCGCTTATATTGATGTCAAACGTCAACTGCTTGTTGTTGATAATGCATCTGACACTCTTTGTGATGATTTGACTAAGTCACTACGTAAGGTTTTCGGGTCGTTTCGTTGCAGTTCGATCGGTGTTGAGTATTCACCGTGTGACTTTATAAGTGATTGGATTGCACTCAGTGCTGATGAGTTTCGTATTCCAATGCCACAATGGTTGAACATTAATTTTTGCGGAACAATAAAAGCTCGAGGTGATGATGCTAAGCAAACTTTAGTATCAAAAAGTGACACTGTTGTTCGTGATGCATTTACATCGCTGTTCATTACTGAATGCGATATGTTTAAAACTGTCTATGAAACTGATTATAGTAACGCAGGATTAATATCATTTACGTTATGCAGTAAGCCCAACACTAGTTTTATTAAACTCAGTAAGATTGATTATGATGTTAAAGATGAAAAATATGATGATAGCGACGATGGATATTATAACGCGCAACTTTATTTAATCGCAGCAGAACTTGGTACGCTGATCGAAGAATTGTCATCGGTATTTGGCGGTCGCTTTGGCTCTGGTAGAAAAGATATGATCACAGAAGATGTAGAGAAAGCATTGAAAGTTGGCGATGGTAAAGTAATTTGGCTTTCAGAAGGAAAAACATAATGGCATCCAGAGGTGTAAACAAAGTAATTATTCTTGGTAATTTAGGTCAAGATCCTGACGTTCGAACATTTCCAAATGGTGGCTCAGTTGCCAATCTAACCATTGCTACAAGTGAATCATGGAGTGATAAGCAAACTGGCGAACATTGTGAGAAGACCGAGTGGCATCGGGTTGCAGTATTTGGCAAGTTAGCTGAAATTGCGGGTCAATATTTACGTAAAGGCGCACAGGTATATATTGAAGGCGCTTTACAAACTCGTAAATGGCAAGACCAAAATGGCCAAGACCGTTTTACGACTGAAGTAGTCGTTCAAGGTTTTAATGGTGTGATGCAAATGATTGGTGTGCGTCAAGATGGTCAACGACAGCAGGGTGGCCATGATCAACAACTAAATCAAAATGCTGGTTGGGGTCAACCACCACAATTTGCTCAACAAAGCTAATTCGATATGGGCTTATCTAGCGACTTACAAGCATATGTTATGAAGTTTAAAAAAGTGTCTCAAGTAGAAGCACAGGCGTATTTAGATGAATTTATACCGGACTGGCGAGATAAGACGCCAGCTTCGGCATCAGGTGTTATTTATCATGATGGTGATGATGGTGAAACAATTTCCAGTTCTACAAAAAAGCGGCCAAAAAATTTATGTCGATTGGGACTGCTTAAATGAAGATTGGGCGCTGAAAATTCACGGACAAACATTAAAGCGGTTAGCTGAAAGAGGGGGGCTATCCCCTGAAGAAATATTTTTAAATGTTGAATGTAAAAAAGCTTCTGAGATTAAAAATATCACTGCCAGTTTAGCGAGTGATTTAGTGAATAAAATACGAATTAATTAAGAGGGAAACTGAATATGAGAGAAGGCGCGATAATCAATCAGATTAGCGATAGCGTAAATAAATCTATACAAGAACAAATTCAGCATTTGAGTCATCTAAGCGAGGATAAGCAGGGTGTCGATAAGGTTAGGTACGAAGCTATGTTCGATGGTGCTCAAACTGTATTGAGCATCATTAGTCACGATAAGATTTGTGCTACAGGCACTAGCAATTGGTTGAGTAACCTAGACCATGATCAGCTAGTCTTTGCTCAAAAAAAAATATCATCATTGATAAATAAAATGGAGCAAGAAGAAAAGATAAAACTATGGTGTATTTATAGTGAATATTCCCTCCCTTATTACTTCAGATCTTATGAAGAAGCGGTTAAAAAATTAAAAGAAATTATTGATGTAGAGACGACTGAATATTCAAACAGAAAGAATAGATTTCAAATTGGCACTAAGTTTGTTCGTGAGTCTGAATTGTCTGAATATTTGCCTGATAATTAATAGTGGGAAACTTTATGAGCTCTAAATCTTTATTGAACATAGCAGTTACCGATGGTGTTCTTAATATATCAATCGGTGTGGATGCACTAAAAACGTCCATTGAAAGCGGCGAGTTAGATGTAAGCACCTCTGGTGTGTTTGCTATAACTGACCTTGAATCATTTGTTGTAGATTTTGTTCATGAACTTCGTTCTCAATCAGAAAGTGGTGCAACAGTAGTCGATAAAATGTTTGATATGGCTGCGCTCGAATCGTTAGAAAATGGCGGCGCAGGTTGCGAAATTTTAGATTAACTAAATATGGGAAACTGAATATAACTAAGTTTATAGCAATATCAAAGATGAAGCATATGTTGAAGTTGGAGTTTTTAAAGTTATTCAACCAGGTTCACTAGAGTGGGACGATGAAGTGTTCGATCCTGATTGGGCATGGGCATGGGCATGGGCGATTGGCGATAGAGTTGATACTAAAAACATTCAATTTTTAATGTAGGAAATTGGCAAAAGTTATTCAATAGAAAATAATTTGCTATTATTAGCGTTTAAGTATTGAAAAGAGCAAATAATTTGCTATAATGATTTCAAGAGTTAAGGCAAAGGGCTTTAACGTAAACAAGAGGGACCATGAATAAAAAGAAAAATAAAAAGAAACATAAAAATGAGCAGCTAGAAAAACAGAGGCTCGAAAGAATAGAATTAAGGCTGAAGATATTAAAACTTTTAATTGAAATACCTTTAATAACAACAGCCATAATCATCGGAATCGACAAGATTCTAAAAATATAAATAAAGGGGGGTTGCCGCCCCCCTTCTTTTAAAGGATAGCATGATGATGAAAACGAATAAAGAGTGGTTCCCTGTAGTTGGCGTGGTCATAGTGACCGTCATATTGGTTTCAACTTACTTTGTATTTTTAAGGTAGTTATGTCTGCATCAGATAGTGCAAAAGTGGCAGGGCTTAAAAACCTTGCCACGGTAATAGAAATGACAGGTCAATCTCGACAAACATTACAAAATTGGTACAGGGATAAACCAGATCTATTTCGTGTTGTGATCGCTGGTTGTGTAGCGTTAACTCAAGCAGGAAAGTCAAAAGTTGAATGATGGCACTTTTAATGCGTCTGAATTTAATTTTGAACTAGAAATAGTAGGAGCATATCAAAAAAAATTCAATCAATGGGAGAGCTTTATACACTGAAGTTAGGTGAAGAGGTTAAACGTGTAAAAGCTGACTCTACTAGACCTGGCTTACTTCTTGGTCTTTGTATAAAATAATTTTAAGCATAGGAAACTTAGGTAAATCATGAAAATAAATCAGCATACTTCACATCCGTCAGCATTCATTAGTTCGACTTTTGTCGACCTTGAAGATGAAAGGGATTGTGTAGCAAAAGGATTACAAGAGTGTGGGCTAATTGTAAATGCCCTAGAAGTAAAGCCTGCTTCAAATGGTACATCTAGATCCGAAATAGTGAAAGGTATTAGGGAAAGTGATTTTGTAATATTAATCATTGCTGACAGATTTGGTTCTATTGTGCCCAAGATAACTAATAGTCAATCGTTGAGTGTTACTTGGTGGGAATACAAGATGGCCATTACATTTGGAAAACCAGTGATTGCTTTTTTTCAAAAAAGCGATTTTTTCAATACTAATTATCATGATTCTACATCAGATGAAAGTTATCCACGAAAGCGTAAATTGTTTGAAAAATTTAAGTCATTGATTACTGTAAGTCATAATCCTGCATATTTTACGGATTCATATGATTTATCTGAAAAAGTGAAACGATCTTTAATTTCAACTTACCGTGAAGGTGTTGTAAAACTGGACAGTGACAAATCTTCACTGAATAGAACTATTGCTAATAAAGAAGCTCTTATTTCCTGTTTAGAAGCTGAGAATAAGGAATTAAAACGTAAGTTGGATAAAACTCAAAACCCTTCAGGTATTGGTATGCTAACTGGCTTTGGAAGTTTGAGTAAATAAAATGGTTTTCTTTGATTCTACACGCGGAGAATAATCAGAAAGTGTACCGTGTGTTGACAGATAACTAATCTTGGAGTTGTTCATAACCAGCTTCTCTTAGTCTTTTTATATCTCTACCTGATACTACCCAAAATTTATAATCGTCACCGTGAAATATACCGTAGTGATGACCTCGTAATGTGCGCTTGTGTTTATACTCCATAGCCATTTCGCGGTTGTGTAAGCTGAATTTCCAAATATTAGATTGGTATACACCGTTAATTGTTTTCATATCTATCTCCTATCTTGTTGGTTAAACCAACATTAGCGTTAGTATTTCTGGAATGCTATTAGTTATTGAAGAAGAAGAGGTCGTGGTCGCAGACAAGCTATTTAGTCATAATAAGACTAGCTTTCCAGCCTGGTAATAATTAGTGTCGTTAATAACTTAAACACGCCAGGAGAAGTTATGAATAATATTAAACCACGTCAAAATAGTCTTGTGACCAATATACTTAACAGCACGAATAAACATGCATTAGATGCTAAAAACATTCATCATAAGCTGGGTGAAATTAATAGTTTTTTGCATATTACATTTGTTATTGAACAGTTGTACATTGCGGGGTTACTAGATGTTGAAGATGGAAATCGTTATATCACGACAGATGCGGGGAGATTATTTAATTCAGACAAAAACACTATATGCTGTGTTTAAAATAAAAATAAACACAATATGTAGTTGCAAATGTCCTATTGATGCGGTATAAATTAGCCATTGTGCGGTTTTTGTAACTCAGCACAAATAAAAACCTCGCCATTGTGCGGGGTTTTTTCGTTTCTGGACGCGGTTTGAGTACCTGAGACCTGCAGAATAAGCAGAGAGGAGCCGCGTATTTTTTACGGCAATGAAATGGGCGACTGTGAAGTGCGATAACACCCCACAGTCAATTGACCTATTACAGAAGTCATAAGCCAACACCAAGGCCCATCCAGCTTTGCAAAGCGGAATGGAGTCTACAGGAAAGTAGGTCTGTATGACAGTATTAAGGGTATTACGTTGTCAAAACTGCAACGCTAAGTTATGTGAATTTGATGGTATCGTCAAAACGAAATGTAAGCGTTGTAAATCATTGGTTGAAGGGAGTACCAAGAGTACCTAATCTTAGGAACTCTATTGAATCACTCTTTTTTGAACAATCGCATTCAGCTAGCGAACGCTGATTGCCTTATCTATTTAAAAACTTTACAAGATAGTAGTGTTGATCTTGTTTTAACCGACCCACCGTATTTTCAAGTGAAAAAAAACGCTTGGGATAATCAGTGGCCAGATGTTGAAACGTTTTTAGCATGGCTTGATGAAGTGCTACTTGAATTTTGGCGTGTATTAAAGCCATCAGGTTGTATTTATTTGTTTTGTGGCCACAAGCTTTCAGCTGATACCGAGATGCTTATGCGTCAACGGTTTAACATGTTAAATCACATTACATGGGCAAAACCTAACGGTCCTTGGCGACGCATGAGAAAAACGGATCTTCGTTCGTTCTTCCCTGCTACGGAGCGCGTTTTATTTGCTGAACACTATGGTGCAGAAGGACATGCGAAAGGCGTGTCCAGATATGCAAAGCAGTGTGCAAAATTAAAGAAAGAGGTTTTTAAACCTCTGATTAATTATTTTAAAGATGCCCGGGAACAACTTGGCATTTCAGCAAAAGATATAAACAAGGCTACTGACACACAAATGTGTTCGCATTGGTTTAGTGCGAGTCAATGGCAACTTCCAAATCGTGAACAATATGAAAAGCTGCAGGCGTTGTTTGCTGAACATGCTGGCAAACTCTGTCGTTCTCACGATGAATTAACAAAAGAATACGATGCATTAAATGCTGATTACCAATTTTTAACTCGTCAGTATGATGATTTAAAAGCTGAGTATGAGTCGTTGCGTCGTCCATTTAGCGTCACAAGTGACGTGCCTTACACCGACGTTTGGACGTTTGCTCCTGTCGCGTATTATCCTGGTAAACATCCGTGCGAAAAGCCCGCAGAAATGCTGGAACATATTCTTACTGCTAGCAGTCGAGAAGGTGGTGTCGTGCTTGATGCGTTTATGGGTTCTGGTTCAACTGGTAAAGCGTGCGCGAAACTAAACCGCCGTTTTATTGGTATTGAAATGGAGGAGGGCACTTATTTGTCGACTGTCGAGTCATTCAAAGAATTATAGGAGCGTACTGAAAAGTACGATTAGTCACTATGTTAAAGAACAACAAAAGCTGGCTATCTAAGCTGATGGCATGGTGGCTAGGCACTAGCTTTTCAGCGAAAGCTGACGAAATATCCACGGGTTCAACCAAATTTTTTGCGGGTTTCGCTACTTTTTTCGGTGCGTTCTCAGTCAATGAATGGGGCGTTATCTTCGGTATATTCCTCGGTGTTGCTTCATTTATTTTGTCTTGGTATTTCAAAGTGAAGAATCACGACTTACTTCGATCTCGTATTGAGCAAGATTTAATGAAGGAACTAAGCCAGTGAAAAAAAGTAACAAAGCTGTTTGCTCAGTAATAGCCATTATCGGCATTATTACAGGCGGCGCTTATCAGACAGAAGCCGTTTCCTTCCCGCCTGTCGGAGATGTTGAAATAAATGGATCCACGGTCGCAAAGCTTAAAGTGTCTCAGCGAGCACTAGAAATAATCGGTAATGCAGAGGGTTGTAGATTAAAACCGTATGCTTGCCCTGCGGGGTTAGCGACGGACGGAATTGGTAATACACATAATGTTACCGGGAAAGTTAAAACAGAAGCCGAAATTGCAATGGAATGGGTCCGCAATATCAGCTCTGCAGAAACATGTCTCATTACCTCAACGGGTGATGTCTTAATGAGCCAGGGGCAAGTTGACGCCTTTACGTCATTTATATTCAACACAGGTTGCACGCGATTCAAGAATAATCCGGACGGTAGTGAGACACGTATTTTTAAACATATAAAAGCTGGTAGATATAAGAACGCTTGTAATGAGTTGCGTTTTTGGGTTTATGGCGCTGGTAAGAAGTTAACTGGCTTGGTCAAACGAAGGAAGGTGGAAACTGATGTTTGCTTTTCTTCGTAAGATAAATACTACAACCGTTATTGGTTTGCTGTTTATTGCTGGAATTAGTTTTTTATCGTTACGAATTGGATTGTTGCAAAATACAATCAAAAAACAATCTCTGCAGTTAGAAATTAAAACAGCAAAACTAGCTACTGCAAAGCAATCGATCGAAACTGTTTCACAGACCAACACTAATTTAAATTCAACGATTGACACGCTAACTCAACACTTGAAAGATGAGCGTCGTGCTGTTGAATTCATAAAAAAATACAATGGGGCCGTGGACGCATCGGTCAATAAAGCTGTCGGCAAACTAAAAGGACTACTCAAAAATGAAGAAGATGATTGTGGTTCTCGGCCTTTGCCTTCCGGTGTTATTGACAGCATGTGGCAGCACTACGGAGTTGAAGGTCGTAACCCAAACCCGTGATGTGTTTGTGTTACCGCCTGCAGCGTTAATTACGCCGTGTGATATTCCTTTTGATGCTCCGCCCTTAACTCGGGATGAAGCGGTCGAACGTGATCTTGTTTGGAAGGGTGCGTTAGATAAGTGCGGGAAGAAACCCGATAAGATCAAAGAGTGGTACCGAGGTAAACAGGCTGATAAATAGCTAATGTAGCCACTCTTTCCAATAAGGCAAATATAAGGCCAGCATATGCTGGCCTTATATATAAGTGGGTTTTGAAAGCCTGCTTATATATAAGGCAATGCACCGTAGTGTTCAACTGAGGGATTTAACATGCAGGCATGACTTCCACGCGGACGGGTAACACGGTCTGAGCGGGCAGAACGCGAGTGTTACGGAAACCATATTCAATGCAGGCGTAGTCAATCCGATTCAATCGACTACATCCAAACCCGAGCTGGGCAGAGACAAAGCTGATATTAATGTAGGTAGCGCGTTGAATCGTGCATTGATCATCGGCGCACACGAGGTTGTTATGTTTAAACAGATTATAAGTACACAAGGTCAGGCATTAGAACAGATGATGTCAAAGCAGCCAACAGATAACCCAGCGTTGATGAATGAAGCGCAAACGGATTTAAAGAACGCGATAGATAAAGCGGTGAAAGCAGCCGGAGAGACAACCAATGCCTCTGCTTAATCAACTGCCTAATGCTGAAATAGCTAAAGAGTTCACTCATTATGCAAAGCTGCATGGTGTGCCGATTTACTTCAATGAAAAGACTAATGCTGTAAGTACACGCAATTGGGTACCTGAATGGATACTTGATGTTGCGCAAGGTCTCGTTGATACAGCTGACATGTTGAAGCATTACATGCTGCCAGTTCATGAGGAATCTTGCTTCATGATTAAGTTAGGTAAACCCATCGAAAGTGAATGCGACCGTGGTCGCAACGGCAAATAAGCACCAGATTGTTTTAGGTACTCCGGACGGGGGCCCCCAAACTGCGGGTGAATAACTCGCGTGGTCAGAGAATTTTTTATATTATTTTTGACTGGATCCGCTTCCGATTTTTCAATTGTTTTGGGACCTATTATTTATGAGCACAATAAAAGCGTTAGCAGTTAAATTAGGTGTATCTGACCGTACTATTCGTAACCATCAAAAAGACGGCTACGCTTTGGTGTACTTGGATGATAAGAAAATTGACATCGATAAATCAGTGCATGTATATGTTAAATATCAATCTGAAAAAATAAGACAAATGAAGGCTCAGAAAGGCCGAGATTCTAGCGGAAACAGCGGAAGCAGTAATGAGCCTGAAGCGATAACAGATTGGAAAGCGGAAAAAGAAAAACAAGCAGCAATAAAAATCAAATTACAGAATGAGCAAGACTTAGGTGAGTCAGTTCCGTTGGATGCGATGATGGAGCTTTATAACAAACCTCTTTCGTATATCAAAAATAAGCTAACTGATTTATCTAACCAAATATCAAAACGTTTCTCTCTTTCTCCAGCCGAAATTAAGTTAGTTGATGATTTAGTTCGTGATGCGCTCGATGAACTGAATGAGAAGGGTATGGATGAATTGCAGTCAATTATCACGCCGATTATCGAGCGGTATTCTAAATACTATCGTTCCGCCGAAGAAGATGGCGATTATTCCCTGGACGAGGATTAATCAGAATCCAGCAGCTCAAATATTTTCACCGAAAAAATTCCAAGAAGCTTGGCTACTTGCGTTTGAATCTCCGTATATTGAAAAAATAGTATTATCGAAAAGTGCGCGTGTGGGCTATGCCATTTTCATGAACACGGCTATTGGTTGGTCAATTACTAATGACCCAGCCAACATCATGGTCGCCCAGAACACATTTACTGATGCGGGAAAATACGCAAGTAAAGAAGCCAGTAAGGTTTTTACTTATTGCACACCAGTTTCAAAGTGCATGTTTGGTAAAAATGCCAGCACAGAGAAACAGTTTTACGGTGGTGATTTTAGCGTCGTATGGGCTACTTCTGCTGGTTCATTCCGAATGGTTACTATTCGTTACTTATTTCTTGATGAAGTAAGTGGCTGGCCGGAAAACCCCGATAATGAAGGTGATCCGGTTGAGAACGCGATAATACGAACGGAAACAGAAAGCCGTCGTAAAGTTGTCATGGGTTCAACGCCTAAAGAGGCGGGAACTTGCAAAATAACAAAAGAATTCAAGTTAACCGATCAGCGTTATCTTTATGTGCCATGTCCACATTGTGAAAATAAGCATCGATTGAAATTAGAAAACTTACGCTATCAGTCTGACGATTATAAAACAGCACATTTTGTTTGCCCTCAGTGCAGTGGCAAGATTTATGAATATCATAAGTTTGCCATGGTTGAGGCCGGGCAATGGCAAGCAACACGCGAGTTTAAATGTTGCGATATTCACCAAGTTCCAGAGCAATGGGATGAAACAGGGACTGCGCTTTGCTGCAAATGTAACAAACCAGGTGATATCAATGAACGCGGAAAAGTTGATGCAGGTTTTCACATCTGGATGGCATATAACGACAATCCAAATACTGCGTTACCCACGATTGCGAAAGAATATGACAAGGCTAAAAAAGATCCGCTAAAAATGCAGTCGTTTATGAACACGCGAGTTGGTGTTGAATATTCAGATACACAACGTGCTCATAAGTTAAATAACTTTGATGAATTATATGAACGTCGCGAATATTACGAACCATCAGTTAGCTTACCTACTGAAACACGCTGCGTAATTGGTACTGTCGATACTCAGAAAAACCGTTTTGAGTATCATTTGTGGGCAATTGGTGAGCGGGGGGAAATGTGGGCCATTAATTATGGTGTTATCTATGGAGATCCAGAAGACGATTCCACGCAAAAAAGCTTAATCCATCAACTTAGTCAGCCTTTAATATTATCCGAAGATCGAAGTATTAGCGTTTACGCTGTTGCTATGGATTGTAACGGCCATGCGTGGAAAGCGATGTTAGATTTTTGCCGACCTTACCAGGGTTGGATTTACGCAATCCGTGGTGAGGTTAACGCAAAAACTAAATTTAAACCTGAATTTACTTTGGGATTTAAAGTTCATCCAGAAGCAAAATGTGAATATCGAAGCCTCAATGTTCATCAATTAAAAAACCGCGCTGCAGAACGACTTAATAATATAAAGCCTGGTAAAAACTATATCCATTTCCCTGCCATTGACACGTTTGATTTAACGTATTTTCAGATGCTCACAGCCGAAGAATTAGTGGGCAGTGGTAGTAAGGTTAAATGGAAAAAACGGCAAGGCCAAGAACGAAATGAGCCGTGGGATTTATTTGTTTACGCACTTTGGTTATACGAATTTTTACGACCAGAGATTCAGGCTGCAAATTCTTATGAGCCTCTGGGGCTTATTGATTTAGTTAATCAAACATCAACAGATTCGGATGAACAACACGATTATTCAGACGATTACGAAACATCAAGTTATGAGGACTATTGAGGACTATTAATGGCCATTTATTCGACGCCTGACAATTTAGTAATAGTCCAACAAGCTATCACTGATTTAGTTAGAGGAAAGCGCAAGGTTCGTGTTGAATACACAGAACAAAACGGTAATAAAACGAGCATGCAGTACACGGATGTGAGTTTAAGTGAATTGCGTAGTTTACAAATTCAGATGCAACATGACTTAAATCCGGCACCGTTAATGGAAAGCGTGGATATGGAGGTGGTCTTTTGAGTTATTCAACGATAGCTAAGTCACCTTTATTTTCGGATGCAGAACTTCATGACAATGAAAAAAGCGAACAAGCGTTATTAAAAGAGATCACGGCTAGCCACCACTTAATGCGCAACAATCCATTGTTACGCGTCGGGGCAACTCGATTTCGAGCATCATGTATTGGAGGTGGTGCAAAACCTGTTTTTAATCCTAAATTGTTTGATGCTGATTTCATTACAAGTTTCAACGAATGGACACTGTATTGTGATTTTGAAGGGAATACTAACTTTGCAGGTATTCAAGCGTTAGCAGTGATTACTATGTTGATTGACGGCAGCGCTTTTATTATTCGTCGTCGGACATTAAATATTGTGCCTCTGCAGTTGCAAGTCGTTAGCCCATTGAGTCTCGCCTCTGGTTTGGAAAAGCCAGGTAAAGGTGCATACATTCGGGGTGGTATTCTTTACGCAAAAAACGGCAAAGTGAAGAAGTATGCATTTTATAAATTAGCTCGCGACCATCCTGAATTTGATGAAGAGTCTGTTAATTGGATACCAGCTGCGGATGTTATACATTTACGCGATGTAATCCATGCAGGACAAACAACAGCACAGCCCTGGATCGCTGCAGGTGGTGATTTTGCTAAGCAATATAAAGACAATCAAACAGTCGAAATAAAGTCTCGAATGAAACGGACTGCGCAGCAAGTTTTCGCAATGAAAGAGAGCGATGGAAATCAACAAAACTCAAACAAACCAGCTAATAACAATGCACCACAGAAATTAGTGCACAAAGTCGGTGATGTTACGGTTCTAAATGGTGTTAAAGACATTAAAACAGCGTCAACACCAGAGATGGCGGGAAACTATCAGGAACATAATAATCAAGTACTACGCATGATAGCAGGCTTGCTGGGTATTACTTACGAAATGTTAACAGGCGACCTTACTCAAGTAAATTACTCAAGTATTCGCGCAGGCATGATTAATCATCGCCGTTTCATCGGGCAACTCAGAGATATTGTTTTAGGACCGGCTTTTAATCGGATACTAGGTTGGTTCATTGATGCGTACCAATTAAAAACAGTCACTGAATTACCTGGTTATTTTGATAACCCATACAGCTATTTAAATCCACAATGGATTTGGCCGGAGTGGGAAGAAATCGATCCACTGAAAGCAGCGAAAGCGTTGGTACTTGAAGTTGATAACCACATCAAGTCGCTAGAAGAAGTTTCGAACGGCAGGGGCCAAACATTAGACCAGCATCTTGATAGCGTTCAGCGCAGTAATGATGCACTTAAAGAAAGAGGTATAACCAATGCGACATCTGCTGCAGTTGATGACGAACTCACCGATGCTGATGACGATAGACGCCCATCAGACAAATCTAAGCCTGCTTAAACAGTTCTATCAAAACCCAAAATTGTTTATGGGTAGCAGTAATGCAGAGAAGAAAGATACATTTTGCCACTTATCTGTTTTCGGCCCCACTACACACCGTTTTAATGGTTTGGATTCCAACTGTAATCGCGTGCTTTGTTATCGTGATTTACGTCATGACCTCGAACCCTTGAAGAGTGATGATTCAGTTAAGAAAGTGTTTATTGAATTTAATGGCCCCGGCGGTGAAGCTGAAGGTTGTTTTGACTTAGCGGATTACATTGCTGAGTTGGGAAAAATAAAGCCAGTTATCGGGTTTATCAACGGTAGTTCTTATTCAGCTAATTATGCACTTGCTTGCGCATGTAATGAACTATATGCAAGCCCTTATAGCATGGGCGGGTCAATAGGTGCAATTTATGGACGCCGAGAAATTATGCGCGAAAATGAAACGGTTACTTATTTTAAAACCGGTGATGCGAAAGCTGACGGCACACCTGATTTAGCGCTTGATGAAAATGAGAGTGGTCGACATCAAGCAATGGTTGATCAGCTTGGTGATTCATTTTTTGCATTGGTTGCAAATAATCGGGGTGTTGATGCCAAGGTTGTTAAAGCCCTGCAGGCGGGACTATTTAATTCACAAGCGTTACTCAATCACGGTTTGATTGATGGCATAAAAACAGAAGAAGAGATAAAAACCATGATGACAAACGCAGGTCACCAAAAAATTGTAGACAGTATCAACGCAACGCATGCTTTAGAAAAAACAGAGCTGACTACACAAATCACTGAATTGCAATCTGAAAACCAGAAACAACAAGAGAATCAATTAAAACTAAGTCAAAAGATTATGAATTTAGCTACATCAGCCGGTGTACCTGAATTAGCCGCTGAACTGATTGTTGATGATGCTAATGAAATTGATGCAGCTAAAAAAATCAAAATTGCCGCTGCAGCAAAAGACGAAGAGCTTTTATTAACTAGCGGTTTAGATACGCAAGGTAACGAAGCTTATGACATGCAACAACTAATAAGAGATGCATAATGAAAAAAATTAATATGCCTGATTCAATGGCACTTAAATTACTTTGGTCTCACGAACGCGGTGAACTTTGTAATAAACAAATACCAGCCGCGTCAACTAATCCTGAATTATCTTTAGTTAATAAAGACGGTGATGCCATTGATACTACTGTTGATAATTATGATGCCAGTGACGTTTATGGGGTTCACATGAGTAATGGCGCAGTGTATTACGCTCACTCGGTTTTTAATGGGAAGTACATCGTGTGGCCAGAAAATATAACAGAGCCAGTTAAAGCATTAATTATTGCGCAACTTGAAAAATCATTTTTAATTATTAAATAGGTAGCCTCATGCCAGAAGAAATTTTTGATAATGAGGCATTTACGCTTGCCTCGCTTACAACAGGTTATAACTCAGCAACGAACATTGATGCTGATGTGTTAAATATGTTTACTGTTGAAAACGTAGAAAACCGCACAGTTATGATAGTTAAATCAGGTACTGAACTACAAGTTCTGATGCCAGGTGAAATTGGCAACAATCCGAACATTGATGTAGCCGACAAAGAGAGTGCGGTACCAGTTAGCTTAATCCGTTACCCATTTGAAACATATATTGTACCAAGTGATTTAACTCGCATTGCATCTCTGAAAGATAAGAAACTCAAAGCATCAGAACTGGCTGTGTTAGTTAAAACACAAATGACTAAACACAAAGCCAATCATCGATATACAGCAGCGTTTACAGCCTATTCAGCTTTAAAAGGTATAGTGAAAAATAAAAACGGTAGCATTCTTACTAACTTATTCAATACTCTTGAAGTGGAAGAACGTAAAGTTGATTTGAAACTCGGCACACCAGGTATTAATGTACCTTTATTGTTGAAGGGAATTAAAAAAGACACAAAAACAAACGCCAAAAAACACGGTCACATGACAATTTCTGGTGTGACGTGTCGTCTCGGACAAGATGTGATTGATCGCATTTTGAATCATAAAAGTATTAAAGAATTTTACGGTGAAGAGGTTCACGCAAAACGTGTCGTTCAGTTTGCTGATGACTCTTCTGGAATTAACATTTGCGGTATTCATTTTATCACTGATGAAGCTGACGCAGTAGAAACAAAAGGTGCATCTTACCCTACTGGTATTAATAACTTATTTTGTATGTTACGTGCGCCAGCGGATGTGTTGTCAGGTGGTACAAATCAGCGAGAGTGTTACATCACGAAGAAAATGAAAGATCATGACGAAGGTATGGAAATTCGCTCACGCGCTATTTACTTACCAATTTGCCGCGATCCAAGTTTGCTTTGTGAAATCTTCTCGTCAAATTAATGTGATCAGCAAGGGGTGCAATTGAATAATCAACATAAAGCTGTTCTTGCTGATTTAAAATCTAGTATCGATGACGAATTTGGCGAATCCGCTGTGTGGTTGTTTGAAAGTGGTAACCGCGAACCAGTTTTTGGTACATTTAGTTTGATAGAAAAAAGTTTTAACGTTAAGCAATCGCGTGAAAATCGAAGTGGCGGTATAACAGTTGATGTTGCGACAGCTACATATGCGATGACGCCGAGTAAGGTGAAAGGTAACGCAGGTGACTCGCTGCGTATTCGTGGTCAAGATTACTTAGTTTTACCTTTTTCATCAGGTGATTTTGAAACAATTATACCGCTTAAATTAACTCAGAATAAAAACCACAGTTGGCGTTAATATGCATCTTGAGATGGACTTAGGCGACGACTTAGCTGAACTTGAAGAACAACTACAGCTGTCTTTTCCGCAAATTCAAAAAGCAGTATCACGCGCGTTGGCTAAAACGTCGCGATGGATAGAGACTCACAGTAAACGCGAACTTGGTAAAGCGCTATCTCTCCCGCAGCGCATATTTAATGTGCGTTATCATCATTCATATAGATTAAAGAATAGTGAACGGTCTGTTTTAGTGTGGTTCGGTTTAGAGCCCATACCTACCTATCGGCTTGGTAGAGCGGAGCAAAACAACATGGGGGTTCGAGTTGGTCGACATCAATTTGATGGTGCATTTATAGCTACGATGAAAAACGGACACCAAGGTGTTTTTGAAAGAAAAGCATCAAAGAATAACAGACGGGAAAAACGTCCTGATGGTCAGTGGACAGAGTTACCAATTGATGAAGTAACTCGACTTCCTATTGAAGATATAGCAAAACCTATTATTGAACGTTATTACGTTAGAGCAGAAGCTCGATTCAAAGAAATATTGCAGCAAGAAATTAACTTTGCATTAAATATAGAGGTCGCATGAATCCAACTATCACGTCTATTCATGACGCTATAAAAGCCGCATTAAGTAATAAATTTTTAAGAGTTAACATCGATACTTACGAGCCTCTGAAAGATTTATCAGAACTTGCTCCCGCGCTTTTAATTAACTTTGAAGAACTGCCTAAGGCGGTCGATGTTGGTGATGGACGTTACCCCGTTAATGCTCGGATATCATTACATTGCGTACTTGGATATGAAGTGAAAAACTTGCAGATTGAATTGCAAGAATTTGCTATATCAGTGTCTCAGTTTGTATATGAAAATGGTATTTGGCTAAATGGGTCCGTGGTCTCAAAGCCTAAAGGAATAACGGCATTCCCTGGTAACTTTAAAAAAGCAACGTCAGGTGGATATGATTCCTGGGTAGTATCTTGGGATCAATATTTATACCTCGGTGAATCAGAGTGGGAAACACCTGAAGTGTGCGGTGGTATTCGTTTAGCCGTCAACCCTACCAATCAAGACGAACCTGAAGAGTACAAATCGTTGGAGATAGCACATGCACCAAGTGATTGAATTATTGGTGCGTGACATGTTGAGTCCTTACCTTGATCGGATGGAAGAGTTAAGTTCAGAAGTCGAAGATCTGAGAAAAAGATTGCAGTTAATCATCAGACTTGGTTACGTTTATAAAATAAACGATAAGAATAATCTTGTTAAAATAAAACACGGTGAGCTTGAAACCCCATTTATTAAATGGTTTGCGCAATCGTCTGGCCGAGTATCGCATTACCGATGCCCGACAGTTGGAGAGCAGGCTATTATTTTAAATTATGGTGCTGGCGACACAGGGACCCAAAGTATAGCCTTAATCGGCATAGATTCTAAGAAGTTCCCATTCCCTACAGATAAGCCATCAGAGGTAGTCACTGCTTACGGTGATAAGTGTGCAGAAATATGGGATATGGATGCGGGTACGCTTACTCTTAAAGCGGAAACACTGATTAAGCTGGACAGCCAGGTAGTACGTGCCACCAACAATGTACATGCAGATAAAGATATTCATGCTGATGGTGAAGTTAGTGATAAAACCAGAACAATGCAGGCTGACCGACTTATTTATAATAGTCACAAGCATCCACATGGGGTGCCTAATACTAGCGTACCGGAGCAGCAACAGTGATTGGGATAGATAGAAAGTCAGGCAGAAGAATCGATGGTTTCGAACAGTTTGTTAGTCGCGTTACTCAGATAATGACCACTTCACTAGTTGGACGCGCTAAACGACCGAAAGTTGGTAGTAAAGTGCGAGATAGTCTTTCTGCAAACATGTCTGATAGTACGTTAGTTCGTGTGCAATCGGCTTCAATCGAAGCTTTTTATAATAAAGCTAATGGGTTGCATGACTTCGTTCCGAGCCGTTGCATAGCCCAGCGTCATGCCACCGGCCTAAGCTTATTTTTCGAAGGAAAGTGGCAAGGGCGTCCTGTTAAATTTGAGGTACCGCTCGATGTTTTTTCCACATCAAAACCCTTTACCTAAATCCGATATTATTACCACGCCTACTTTCGAAGTGCTTTTAGAAAGTGTTAAGTCTGATGTTTTATCGTATTTAGAAAAAGTAGCACCAAATGATGCAGTTGCAGTTCGTGAAACATTTGAAAACGAGGCTGAACTGCTCACTAAATTTACAGAAGCATTTACAGTTATTCTGCAGAGTCACTTTCGCCAGATGAACGCACAAGCGCAACAAATGTTTGGTATGTACGCAACTGATAATGCGATGGTTGATTTGATAGCCAGCCAGCTTGGTGTTGAACGCCAAATATTGGCACCTGGCGATATTAATGCGTTTCCTGCTGTACCAGCTGAAATGGAAAGTAATGAATCATTGCTAACCCGTTATTATCTTGCAGCATATGCACTTGCCAGCACCGGAACTCGCGCTGGTTATCGTTTTCATGCAATGACGTTAGGTGGTAGACCAGCTGTAAAAGTTGAGAGTCCAAAAGCTAACAAGGTTGTTGTGACGTATGAATTTACTGAGCATGATAATGCTGGCTTAACTAAAGATGCACAAGCTCGTCAAGTCACGCCTGGCGTTGTCGATTGCTTTATCCTGACCCACGCTGAGAACGGCATGCCAGAGCAATCCCTGATTGATGCTACGCAAGAATACTTGGAGCGTGATGATATTGCTCAAGAGACTGACTTGATAACGGTTAAACCGCCATTAATTCAAAATTGGGCATGTAAAGCTCAGCTTTATATTAGACCCGGACCCGATTCAGATGTGATTAAGTTAGCTGCTGAAAAAGCAGTTAAAGAGTATGCAGCGAGACAGCATAGGCTTGGTGGAAGTATTGAACCATCGATGCTCTATAGTGTGCTGCTAAAGGCAACTAGTGCGCATCGGGGTGACATAATCCAACCAGCTCAGCCGCTGCGCTGCGCATACAGCGAGGCACCTCATCTTGAGTCAGTCAAAATTACCATCTTTACTGAGAACGTATAGTGTATTACCAGACAATAGGAGTCCACTAGAGAGGGCGCTAGAGTTATCTCTTAGTGAACAGCTTTACGCTAGCTCTCATCACTATCCTCAACTGCTAGATGCTTTGCATACTGATATTGATGTCGTTCCTTACCTGGCTGCTGAGCGTCAATTACCCGTCTGGGACACACAAGACTGCGATGATGTTAAACGAAATTCGGTAGACAATGCTTGGAAAGTGCGCAAATTAAGTGGCACACGGGCTGGCTTAATGCTAGCACTCAATTCCTTCGGATTTAAAAGCACTATAACCCCTTGGCATAAAATGTCGCCAACCGGAACACCTTATCAGCTAGAAATTGTTGCGTGGGAAAAAGACAGTAAACCAATTGATGGGGCTAACGCTAAAAAATTACTAGCGTATATAGAAGACACACAATCAGAGCGTGATGATGTTGAACTTTCTTTGATGTTTTGTGTTGAAACAAGTGCAAGTTTGGCTGGTGCAAGAGCACCGGTTATTAATGTAAATAACACGTCTAGTACAGCTGAAATTTGGTCAGCCCCAAATCCTCAGCTGTCATTATCGATAACGGCTGCTATACCGCCATCAATAAACATTCAACCGTTGAAATTAAAGGCCGTTGTTCCTGTGATAAAGGGCATTGGTCAAATGGGCATTTCAGTAGTAGCCACACATTATAGTTTTACGGTTTCACCCGTTAGTGCGAAAGCCGTTTTAAAAGGTAAAGAGAATGACTGACGAATTAAAATTAGTGATAACCCGACAAGGCTTAGAAGAATGTATTAGTGCTAAATCGAAAGGGATTAATTTAAATCTGAAGTGGGTATCAGCTGGAGACAACGCGTACATTCCTAACCCAGAGCAAACTGAGTTAGGCAATGAGCTTCAACGAGTAGAATTTGGTGAGTATAAAGACCAAGGGAATAACCAGCTCCAGGCAGTTGCTAAATTCAGTGGGCCTCTAGAATATCCTGTCAAAGAATTAGGATTTTGGCTTGAAACGGGCACTTTACTAGGTGTTATTTCTAAGCCAGGAACAACGTTGAACTATAAAGCTAAAAATGGGCATTGTATTCAACCGTTCACGTTAGACCTGAGCTCGCTACCTAGTGATACCGTCAATGTTGTTGTTGGTATTGAAAACCTCAACATTTTAATTGATGAAGAATTTATTAAAATGGCAATTGCTCAGATTGATACAATGGGTAGACAAATTATGCAAGAGATTCGCTTGCTTGATTTGGAAGTAAAACGTAGTTAAAGATTTTCACCCAGAGTTAAAACCTCTTGTTATGCGTAATATTTTTTACTTTTCAGCAATTCTTAAAACGAGAGATATCACATAATAAAACGCTGTTTTGATAACAGTAAAATTTTAATTAATGACGTATAAGGAGAACTTTATGTCGACAACTGTTGCTGCGGATTTAATCGAATCAGTTAATAAGGTGACTAAAACGGTCACGGAAACCTTGGGTAATATTAATAGCGCTGTTGCAAAATCTTCACAAGAATTTGAAGAGTGGAAAGATTCAATAAGAGCAAACAATATTGAAGGAGAAAGTCTTTACATTACAGAAGTTTACGTAGATGGCGACAAGGATACGTTTTATCCAGTTATATTCAGAATGCCTGACAGTAAGGAAACAACAATTGAAATATACCGCCACTACGCTTGGAATAGTGAAGGCAGTGACTTTAATGCAACACACGTTGCATCAGCATTGGTTATATTAAAAGGACAATCGTACCCATGGTCTGGAGACGCTAATTATCTTAGAACTATAGTTAATTATCAGCGCTATAGAAAGTGTGTAGGGCATGTTGCTTTTTCAGCATGGGCTAAGGTAGAGAAGAAGGACCAACTTGGTCCAGATAGTGTTTATAATAAACCGCAGACAGGTTTTACTTGCCGAAGTCTTTCATCTTTTATGCTTCGAGGAGGAAAATTAAAATATAATATTTATTCGAATCATCCGATAGAATTCCGACTTTTAAAAGACGGTGAACTTATATATGAGCATGGTAGCCAAAAGGTGAACGTAAAATATTTAGCTAAAACGGTTATTCTCGAAGATTTTATTTCTGGAGACTCAAATAATAACCATGGAACAACGTACATCGGATATTAAACTCCATAACCAAAAACATCGTAATTATAGGTCGTGTAATGATTGAAGAATTAAATTGTCGTGGTGAAGTATTAATTAATGTACCCGCTGATAAAAAGCAGCTTCTGGAATTAGGATTATCAGAATCCGAAGCAGATACAGAGCTCGAAGCTCATCAAACTAAAAAAGAACTAGATAAAATTCGTGTATATCGTGATCCTCTTTTAGTTGATGCTGACTATAGTGTAAATATTGCATTGGACAAAGGCATAAGCATTGAATCGTTACGTGCGTATCGTCAAGCGTTGAGAGATATTACCGATAACTATCAAGTTTTTTCTGATGTAGTGTGGCCTGAAAAACCAACTTTATAACAACCGCCCATACGGCGGTTTTTTTATATCTAATTCCCAGCTCTTATGCTGGTTTTTTGTATTTGGAGGCTTAAATGGCAACATCAAAGATAGTTAACCCACGCCAAGAATATACGGTGTTGGTACCTTATCAATGCCCTAACCATAAGCATTGGCATAAAAAAGATGAAGTAGTTGATCTGTTACCGTGTGAAGCTGATTTTTTACTTTTATCAGGCAAAATAAAAATGGCTACAGTGAAAAAGGTTCCGGCGGTGGCAAACAAACAAGGAGAGGGCAATGCCTGATATAGCATCATTTGTGCACAACGGTATTAGTGTTGAGCGACATCCTGCTCCACCACCTATGGGGCCGTTAGGTAGTATTGTATTAGGTGCAGTGGGAACAGCGCCAGATGCAGACCCTGCATTACCTAAAAACAGTCCAATCCGCATCGCTAATCTTGGTGCTGCTGCCAAGCTTGATATAAAAGGGACAGAGCGCGGTACGTTATGGCGCACGTGTTATGAACTTTTTCGTTTAGTTGCAGTGCCTGTTTATGTCGTCATTGTTGATGAAGGTGCTGATGTAGCTGAAACAATAAATAATGTGATCGGAAAAATTGATGCTACAACAGGTCAACGATTGGGTATTCAAGCGTTAGCTGATTGTATGGAAATACCAACTCACATTGCAGCGCCAGGGTTTAATACTAAACCGGTTGCTGATTCACTTGCAGCTATGGGTAAGCGTCTATTTGCTGTGCCAGTAGGTGATGGTCCGAACACTAACGACCAAGCAGCAGTGGACTACTCGAAGAGTTTAGGCGGTGAAGGTACCGGCTATGAATCATTTTATATGGTTGATCCTCAAGTGGCAGTATACAGCCATGCAGCTAAGGGTAACGTTTACTTTTCAGCAGCCGCTATTGCGTTGTCATGCTTTGCCCGTGTTAAAGCGTGGGAAAGCCCTGCTAAGGGTGGCATGGGTGCGTTGATTGATGGCACTGCGCGTACGATTGATTACAACATCATGGACAAAGCCACCAATGGCGACTTGTTGAACCGTCATGGCGTGTCGTATTTTGCGCGCACGTCAATGGGCGGTTTTTCACTAATTGGTAACCGTTGCGTAATGGGACGTTTTGTTTCTCAGGTTGGTCTTGAACACGCAATTATTCGCAAGTTAGCAAAAACAGCGCAACGTGTAATGGCTCGAAACCTGAGCAAATCGCTGATGGAACAAGAGATCACCAAGCTGAATGTATGGCTTAAATCTCTGCAGGCTGATGAAACCATCATGGGTGCTCAGGTATATCTGCATCCAACGCTTAATAATGTCGAAAATTATCGCAATGGCGAATGGCACATTGCGATCAAATATCATGGCTACGCACCAAACGAGCACATGGTTTATCACTTAATTGAAGATGTCGGCATCGTCGAATCATTTCTTGAAGGAATTTTATAATGGCAGGACAACGCTCACGCATCACCCGACAGGGAATTATCAACGGTCAGCCGCTAGTGAAAGAACTGGATGAGTTTACGCCACCCGAAATAAAAAAAACAATGCAAGAGACGCGTGGTGGATCTTTTATACCAGGTGAAATCATGGTCGGTCTGGAAAAGATGAATTGCAAGTTTAAAGTCAAAGGAGCCAACCAAGAATTACTTGCGGCTTTCGGTCTTTCTGCAGGTGAACTTTGTCAAACTGATGTTAAAGAATCCCATGAAGATGAAGATGGTAACAAGTTTGCGATTGCTTACAGTGTGACTGGGGAAATCATTTCGGTCACTGAGTCAGTCAGTAAAATGGGCGAACTTCCTGATGTTGAATTTGAGATGGCTGTTAGTGCGTATAAAAAAACGGAAAGCGGTAAAGTTGTCTATGACATTGACCGCAATGCACAAATCCTTAACTTAGGTGCTGGTGACTTAATGGCAGAACATCGCCGTAACATTGGTATGCCTTAATCGTTATTTTTTAATATTTCTCTGAGTAGCTACAGGTTTGCCTCAATCATATTGATTGGGGCTTTTTTTTAGGAGTTCAAAACTATGTTTCAGAAAACGCATTCGCTTAACTGGCCGATTGACGATGATAAGAGCCAATCAGTAAGCTCAATTGTAATGAAAACGCTGACTATGGGTCAGCACCGTGAAATAAGCAAGAAACACAAAGGTAAAGAAACAGACTTACTACGTGCTTGTATAAGTAAAAGTACTGGTTTAAGCCTGACAGAAATTAAGCGTCTTATTACGCCAGATTTCAATAGTATTCAAGACCAGGTATTGGAGTTAATGAATTCAACTGCTCAGCCTCTTATTGAAGAACGCATTGAGCGCGAAGTTGAAGCATTAAATGAAACCCTGCAGTCATTAGTAAGTTCAGAAGCGCCGGAACATGAAATTGACAAGATTAGATTACGAATAGCTGGAACTGTTTATCTCCCTGCTTCACCAATATTACTGATCAGATTCATGGGTGACGATGGTCAAGATAAAAGAGGATACAAGTTGCGTCCGCCTACCGTGGCCATCACTGACTTAATGGAAGCGCATGACGGTGATTGGGACCGTACGTTATTTATTAGCGCCAGTTGCACTGGATTTAGTCGTGACGAACTAGAACGAATGAGCTTGCCAGATTGGAACCAGCTGCAGGAACGTTTAATCGATTTTTTGCAAAAACCGGCGGACTTCTTTCGCCGCGAGACGTCGAAGTCTTAACTGATGTGATCCCGTTGGTTTATCACGTAAACCCAAGCGAAATATTGGACTGGCGTATTGATGAAGCAATGCGTCGTTATCATCTTGCTGCGGTAAAGTTGGGTATTAAGCAGAGGTAAGTAGTGGCGAATAAAATTTCACTTTTACTCTCAGCAGCAAACAATATTAGTAGCCCTACTGAAGCGGCTACTAAGAGTGTTGGAGAGTTGAAAACGGCTGTCTCGGAAACGAATAGTAGTTTAAAAGGTTTAAATACTCAGCAGCGGATGGTGACTCGATTTAAAGGGTTATCTGAACAGCTTAGTGTCACTAAACAAAAATTATCAGGTGTTAAGTCTGAGGTCGCTCGTCTTCAAGCTGCTGAAGTAAGTGCTGGCAAGGTTGTTAAACAGCATACTGCAACATTGAAAAATGCAGAGAAAGCTGTATTAGAAATGGCTGAAGCTCACGGTGTTGAATCAGAGCAAGTGATTGCAGCACGTAAAGAAGTCGTAAGGTTAACTAAAGAAAAATCTGCAGCTGAGCGCGCACTGAAAAAAGAGCGAACAGCGCTAAAATTAGCCGAACGTTCATCTGAACAGTTAACATCTAGTTATAGTAAACAGTCTAAAGAGCTTGGCGGTTTACGTCGTGACATGGGTGCCGCAGGCTTAAATGCCAAAGCACTTGGTGCAGAAGAATTACGACTTGCAAAAAAGACAAAGCAGGCAAACAGTGCGCTAGATCAACAAGCGGCAAAACTTAAAAATGTACAAACCATTCAAAACAGAATGGCAGCGCGTAAAGCGCAAAAAGGCGAGCTGGTAGGACAGGCCATTGGTGTTGCAGCACAAGCGGCTCCACTTGTTATGGCTGGTAAACGTGCTGTTGAGTATGAAAATACGTTTGCTGATGTGAAAAAAGTGGTTAACTTCTCTAATCAAAAAGAAGAAACCGAATATCGCACAAGAATGATGAAGTTAGCTGGTGAGCTAGGTGTTAAGCAAGACGGTATCGCAGACATTGTGACTGCAGCTGGTCAATCAGGTATTGAAAAAACTGAGTTATTAGCGTTTGCTGGCTCAGCAACAAAGATGTCAGTAGCGTGGGATGTATCTGCAGAAGCTGCAGGTTCGACGTTAGCAACATGGCGTGCATCGATGGGATTGACGCAGAAAAAAGCGTTAGATTTAGCTGATGCGACGAATTACCTTAGCAACAATATGAATGCTAAAGCAAAAGATATTGCTGCTGTAATGGTTCGTCAAGGCGCTGATGCCATGGGTGCTGGCTTTAGTTATAACGATACTGCAGCACTTTCTGCAAGCTTAATTGCGGGCGGTGCTACTGAAGAAACAGCTGCTACCGCGTTAAGGAACATTGCTAGTACGTTAACAGCAGGATATTCAGCAACAGGCAGTCAAAAAAAGTCCCTAGATAAACTTGGTTTAGATCCTCAAGATCTTGCGTCATCAATGCAAAAAGATGCGCAAAGTACGTTAACGGAAGTTTTACGTGCGCTACAAGATGTATCTGCAGAAAAACGTGGCGCAGTCATCTCTCAGTTATTCGGTAAGGAAATTCAAAGTGCTGTTTCCAAGTTAGTGCTGACGATAGACGACCCTAAAAATGGTTTATTATCTGCATTTGGAAAAGTAGCAAAAGAGATTGACCGCGCAGGAAGTGTGGATGATGAATATGCTAATCGAGCTAAAACGCGTAGCCATAAATTAGCGCAATTATCAGCTAAGTTTGACCGCATGACAATTGCATTAGGTGATAGATTACTACCTGTTATTGATGCTGTTGTTCCGCCATTAATGACGGTTGTTGATGGTATTGCTAATTTAGCTGAAGATTCACCGATGTTGGCAACAGGCCTTATGGGGGTTGTTGGTGCAATGACGGCAGTTAAAGCGGGTGCTATCGCATTCAAATTGGCTAAACTGGCTGTGGGTAACGGTGCAGACCGTTTTAAACTAGGTAAATCAAAATTATCTGGTTCAACTGACCAAACGACAACGAGTGCAAATCGAGCAGCGAAAGCGCTTGATAGAATGAACCGCAAACTTGGTGAGCTAGGTTCTGGCAGTAGAAGTAGTCGTGGTCGTGGCGAAAGTAGAACTAGAAGTAAACGCAAGCGAGGACGAACGCGTTCAAGAGGTAGTATTGGTCGTTTAGTTGGTGGTATTAGTGATTTCTTTGATGGAGGTTTAGCGCTAGAACCGGCAATGGCTGGTTTTTCATCACCTAGTTCAAAATCTGAATCTCGCCGTTTAAAAGGTGGTAAATATGGGCGCTTAGCTGCGTTAATTGGCGGAGGTACAGCATTATCAATGTTTTCCGCAAGTGCAAGTGCTGGAGAGCTCGCCAGTTCAGGTGCTGCGATAGCTGGTACAGCAAGTGATATATTTGGCGGTATTAGCGGTGGTGGTGCGATGTTAAAAGGTGCGGGTAAAATGTTTAGACCGTTAGACATTGCATTATCTGGAGCAGCTTTAACCTCAGCTATTTCTAATGGTGATAACCAACAAATAGGTAAAACAGCCGGTGATATGGTCGGCGGTTTAAGTGGCGCTGGAGCTGGTGCGTTGTTGGGAGCAGGAATTGGCTCAGTGGTACCTATTGTTGGTACAGCAATAGGGGGATTAATAGGTTCAATCCTTGGTGGTTTAGGTGGTGGCGCTGTAGGTGAATGGGCTGGCGGTAAAATAGCAAGTTGGTTTAGTGAAGATAAAACATCGCGTCCTGCCCCAGCGTCTATTGCTGATAAAGCGAAGCAACTGCAGCAAGTGAATAAACAAATTACTTTTTCACCCGTTATCCAAATCACGCCGTCGGGTAACCCGTCATATGATCGTGATGTTGGTAGCGAGTTACTCGAGCGAATGAAAGTGGATCTTAGTCCAATGTTACTAGGTAATGCAGACGTTTCGTCTCGATCGGACGGCAGTTTGTCAGACAGGAGTGATACATGAGACAAATGATGTCGCTAGGTGGGTTTGTTTGGTCACTTAGTGAAGGCACTCCTTATGAAGGGCTTTCTCGAACAAGTGACGGAGGTTGGGTAACTGTGCCTCGATACTCTCAAAAACCGATTAGTCAAAACACAGGCCAACAGTTAGAAAATATCAACATAACTGGCACCTGGTTTCGCGGCGAGGGTATGGCTAATATAAGCAAACTCAGAGCCTTACAGGCTAAGCGGAAACCATTAGTACTAACCGATGGCTATGGTAATAATCTCGGATTATGGGTCATAAAAAAGCTGGAAGAAAAACAGGAACGCATAATTGATGATGGTACCGCTTTTGTGCTTGGTTTTACTATTGACTTAGAGGAGTACGCAGGTGAGAACAGTTCGTAGTCGAGACGGTGATTCAGTTTCCTTACTGATTTGGTTAGCGTTGAAAGTTGATGATGATAATACTGAGGAAGCGTTATATAAATTAAACCCGGGGCTAGAGGAATACGGCCCCGTTTTACCTGCAGGGATTGAGATAGTGTTACCTGAACTATCTCCACCAGAACCAGCTAAGGTCGTAAATATATGGGATTAATACCACAATTTAGGATGAGTGGCCCAGGAGCTGATGTTATCAACAGCCGGCTAATATCATGGGAGAGAATTGATGCATCTGGAATTCAATCTGATCAAATAACTTTGACTGTAGATACAGCTGGGCAAACCGGCTTGCCCAAAGAGGGCGGTTCAATCCACTGGTTCGAGGGTTACGATGGGAACTTGGTTGATAAAGGTGAATTTAAAATAACCCGTATAATCCCTAGGTTATTCCCACCCACAGTGACGATAGTCGCAACATCAGCACCTTTTCAGGTCGATGATAAAACAAGATTTAAAGAACGGCGGACTCGTTCTTTTGAAAATATTTCATTGGCTGAACTGTTTCGCCATGTAGTTACAGCGCACGATTTCAGTCCGCGGGTTGCGTCTGAGTTTGAAAGTATTAAATTAGTTCACGTTGACCAAGTTGATGAAACGGACAGTGCATTTCTAACTCGTTTAGCTAAAGAGCGAGATGCAGTGGCCAAGCCCGTTAATAATCTTTATGTATTAGCGAGACGTGGTCAAATTAAAACCATGACAGGGCAAGACATACCCTTAGTATCAATCGGTGTAGATAACAATAATGACCTGTCTGATCTTGGGCAGTTCATTAATTGCCAGTTGGATAAGCCAAGTCGTACAAACTTTAGCGGTGTAAAGGCTAAATGGACAGATAACAGCAGTGGTGAAGAGCACGCGGTGCAAGATGGTCAAGCGCCTTTCAAAAAGCTACGGCAGTCGTATGATAGTGAATCTGTCGCTAAGCAGGCTTGTCGTTATGAATTAACTAAAGTTCAACGCCAAGGTTCGAATATTAGATTGGATTTACCTGGGGATCCTTATTTAGTCGCAGAGGGAATGTTAATGTTAAAAAACTCATTCCCACCAGAAATGATGGGGAATTGGTCTATTGATAAAGTAACCGCTAGAGGTGATACAAAGGGCGGTTATCGTTGCGCGGTTTTAGCTACACATACATCAAAATAAAAGTACCTCAACTAATTATATTAGTTGAGGTTAATTAATCATCCAGTCAACAAATTATCCTTCAATTGTTTAGCTGCACGAATCAATATTTTACAGCAAATTATACTCATTTCTTCAGTCATAACCACGCCAGGTTCTGCTGCAGCTGCCATTAGTTCTAACTCACCAACTGTCTTCATTATTTTCACATTCTTCATACAATTAATATCCGAATTTTTTTATATAAAGTTATATGCCTTACCCATATGACGTATTGCAATACCCAATTAAACTTATATCATATTTGGTTATAAGCATCATATAATGGCATAAAACAGGTCTTATTTTAATATTTGTTTGTAATGTTTTGATTTTATGTAATTCTTTCAGGAATAACGATACCAACATTTTCTACCACTAAATAGTCAATTTAAATCAATGACGCCAATTTTGACGTGTTTGTAATTAATTCATGACAAAGTAGGCGCTGAAAAAATGAGCAAAATAGATCCTGTCGTCTATGTCTTAAGAAAATATAGAGAAAAGGGTAATTTATCGCAGAGAGACATCGCGCTTAAAACAGGCATTAGTGAACGAACAATTCAGCGAATTGAATCGGGCTATACAGATATGAAATTTAGTCAGTATAGATGTTATTTACGAGCACTTAAAATAACAGATATGGATGTGTCCATAGCGATGTTATCTCATGAGTTTGCTACAGAAGGTGATATAGCAGCTGTCTCAAGACGTTTACCTGTCTGCCTACGGCAGGTTATATTTGATTTTTTGGATGAGTTAGCTCGTTATATAAGTCAGCGAAAGTGAAATAATCAATTTCACTGACTTACTAAAATGCTATCTAACGTTACTTAAAAGCCAAGAATAAGGGTTGAGAACGTAACGATTGTCACAATACATACAAGTTCAAATATAATGTGTTTCAGCATGACGCAGACCCCGCTATAGTTTGGCAGCAGCATTTAGCGACAGCCTCGCCAAAGGCGTCGGGTAATGTTGCTAAGTACTCAGCTGCGATGTGTGCAGGTAGTGATGGAATATCTTGTAGAGGTGTAGCCTTAATTTTGGTATAGTCTGGTTTAGACATGATTATCTCCTGGCGGTTTTAGTTGTGTTTTAAACCCCAGTTAGCGCTGGGGTTTTTCATATCAGCAGTTTTTAAGAGCTTCTTCTGATAATGTTTTTGATATAAATGCTTCAATTTTTTCTAATGAGATTTCTGATACTTTAGGTATATTAAACGTGGCTTTACCGTTTTTTACTTTTACTGTTGCTCCCATTGCTAGTTCCTTCGGTTTTTCGACGTTAACGATTTTTTTATTTAGACCGCACTCACTTTCAAATAATGTAATTAATTCCTCAGTACCTAGCGTTCCTTTCTCGTTTCTCACCCACGAATCAAAAAAATCGATCACTTCATCTTTAGGTGTTGAAGGTTTGTTGTAAAGAGCAAATAAGGCTTCACCGCGCCTAGCACTCAATTCATTTGGAGATGATAAACAGCGAATAAATGACTTAGGCAGTGATGCTGTTTTTACACAGCGCATCATGGCTTTTCGAGTAAGTTTTATCGCATTTGAAACTTCTTCCTGAGTAGCTTGCGTTAATAATCGCGTGTATTTTTTACCTTTCTCATAAGCACTAGTCTCTTTATAAGTGTTTCCGATCTCTGACAAATACGTCATTTGCTTGTCAGTTAAGTCACCAATCCACGCGAAGTATGGCTGTCGCGTTATGATTGCTGCGGCACGTCTAGAGCTACCATCTGCGATTTCGAATATACCGCACAACTCCCGGCCTTTGGCTGGCTCTTGTTGACCATTCTCTTCAAATGAAGGTATTAAGTGAGCTAGCGCGTGTTCATCAAGCAATTCTTGATCTCGCTCATTCTCCATCCAAACCATTGAACATCGTTGGATATCTTTAGGTTTAATTTCGATAAGTTTAAATGTAACTTCTTTACCCAAAACTTTTTGAGTCATGGTGTTATCTGCTGCAGCTGCTTTGGCTTCAAGCTTCTTTAATTGACGCTTATTCTTTTTACCTGCTGCTTCTACTGATACTGAACTTGGAGTCAATTCGACTTCCACATCATTTTTAATACTCATGAGTTACCCCATTGTGGTTTTATTAGTGTATTTAATAATTCATCAAAGGTGTTTTGAAATACATCAGTCGCACGCTTCCAAGCCGCCGGACTAGAGCGTTGATCATCTGCTTGCTCATAAATAGATGCCATTCTGCGCTGGCCCTTACCTACCTCGTCTGTTACACGGATACCATTTATAAGTACCATGCCAGGCCACATTCTCATTAAATCATTTACATTTTGTTGGCTTGCGGAACCTGACGCGCCCAGCTTGGTTGGCAGAACGCGAACAAGGGGTTCGTGTGTTGTGTCTAGTTGAGAGTTTGGATTATAAATATCACCAATGAGACCCATTAGTTGCGCTGTTGAGTTGATGTCGTTAACTTCTGTTGATGTTGCAATTAAAGTAATATCAGAAGCGCAGATCATATTCATTGTGCCAATACCAAGGTCTGGATGGCCATCGATAATTATGATGTCATAATTATCTGAAACCGTAGCAATACCCGCCTGCAGCATTGCGTGCGCTGGGTAGTCAATGTCAGCATCTTGAATTTCACGTTCTAGACGTTGCATCTGCAAGTGACTCGGGATGATTTCTAGTTTTGGCCAAGCAGTGCTTTTGATGCAATAGCTTAGATCATCTTCTTCACCCAGCATGAACGGCAACACGGTATCATTGATGGTTGTATTTAACTCAGGGTGATAGCCGAAATACATCGATGCATGCGACTGTTGATCGATGTCTATTAGCAAAACGCGATAGCCCTTTAGTGAACACCATTGTGCGAAACTCACTGCAGTACTGGTTTTGTAGCAACCGCCTTTACCACCTGGTATTGCGAGTGTGATCGGGCTTAACTCTGCAGTCTGATATGGTTGAGTCTGAAAATGATCTCGCATCATATCCATTTGCTCAAGTGTGTACCCTTGGCGAATAGGGCGAGGGTTAACACCGTTGCTGTCGATATAATCTGCAGCTGGTAATCGCCCTTCTTTCTCAGCCTTTTCTATTGCTTGTCTTGATACATTTACATAGCTTGCAGCTGCATTAATCTTGAATCGGCGTTTTATTTTACGAGCATCTGGTGAATCGTCACCAAATACAGCCTTAGCACGTCCTGCACTCCATTTGTTTGCTTCATCTATGCAGTCTTTCATTAGTTTTGTTAGTGACATTTGATCTCCTGGCTCGTTTTGGGTTGCTTATTATAATTACACGGTCAACAAAAAAGAGCAACTAATTAATTAATGGGCAACCTAATTAATTTGACCATAATCACAATAGAACGATTATAAAAACCACCTGGTTTCACTGATTCCTGTTTATTATAATTTAGAAACAATAGGTTAGTGTTTTTAAGTGGTCGGTAAACTGAATTTTTAATGTAATAAATTAAAGGGTTTCACATTCACTGTACTAATAATGACTAACTAGATTTATGACGAACTGTATTTACCGATTACATTTAAAAAAACATAAATTTAACTGCACCAGAGCGTGGTTTTCGTGGGCGGCTCCTTAATAAGTAAGAGTAGTAAATCATGAAATAAGATGTAAAATAACTGCACCAGCCTAAACGCACGCCAACCCCCTTTAACTGCACCAGTGTTAATTGCAACTGCACCATCAATCTAGCTAGATTGATGGTGCAGTTGCAATTAACACTGGTGCAGTTAAAGGGGGTTGGCGTGCGTTTA
>Ga0105356_10000376_pt1 | contig 41708 bp, 26 predicted proteins | sample GOMGulsemesocosm_3_FD_83502 | JGI IMG/M metagenome (GOLD analysis project Ga0105356, IMG submission 83502) | Methane-oxidizing microbial communities from mesocosms in the Gulf of Mexico - GOM9D Gulf of Mexico | ecosystem: Environmental > Aquatic > Marine > Cold seeps | place: Gulf of Mexico...
ACGGAATAGCTGTTTGGAGATTATATATTCTTTTTTGTCTTTATTTAAATGTTGACATAGTTTTACTGTTTTTACCGCAAAGTTATAGGTCTTTGTTAAAATGATGTTTTCTTTCATAGCTTTTTTTAATAAAGATAAACAACCGTACTTAATAAGACAATTTTCAAATAATAATGTACAATTGATAATGTGTAATTAACCAATTGTACATTGTTAATTACACATTGTACATTCTAAATATTCTAAAGATATACCTCACTTCCTTTGTCTTTAAATTCTTGAGATTTCTCCGCCATTCCTTTCGCAAAAACTTCATCACCTTTGATTTCGTTTTCAGCGGCAAAGTCACGTACTTCTTGAGAAATTTTCATAGAGCAAAATTTAGGACCACACATAGAACAAAAATGTGCGATTTTAGCCCCATCTGCAGGCAAAGTTTCATCATGATATTCACGAGCCAATTCAGGATCTAATCCTAAATTAAATTGATCTTCCCAACGAAATTCGAAACGAGCTTTACTTAAAGCATCATCTCTGTGCTGTGCTCCAGGAAAACCTTTGGCTAAATCGGCAGCGTGTGCGGCAAGTTTGTAAGTAACTACTCCCGTTCGTACATCGTTTTTATTTGGTAAGCCTAGGTGTTCTTTTGGTGTTACATAGCACAACATAGCAGTACCAAACCAACCAATCATGGCAGCTCCAATACCAGAAGTAATATGATCGTAACTAGGTGCAATATCAGTCGTCAATGGACCTAAAGTGTAAAAAGGAGCTTCTCCACAAGCTTCCAGTTGTTTGTCCATATTGTCTTTAATCATGTGCATTGGTACATGTCCAGGACCTTCGATAAAAGTTTGAACATCATATTTCCAAGCAATTTTTGTCAATTCACCTAAAGTTTCAAGTTCACCATATTGAGCTTCATCATTGGCATCTGCAATGCATCCTGGGCGCAATCCATCACCTAAAGAAAAGGCAACATCGTAGGCTTGCATAATTTCACAGATTTCTTCGAAGTGTGTATATATGAAACTTTCTGTGTGATGTGCCAAACACCATTTGGCCATAATGGAGCCTCCTCTAGAAACAATTCCAGTAATACGCTTGGCAGTCATTGGCACATAGCGCAATCTTACTCCTGCATGTATTGTAAAGTAATCAACTCCTTGTTCGGCTTGTTCTATAAGGGTATCTCTAAAAATCTCCCAAGTCAAATCTTCTGCAACACCGTTTACTTTTTCCAAAGCTTGGTAAATAGGTACAGTACCAATTGGCACTGGAGAATTACGAACAATCCATTCTCGAGTTTCATGAATGTTTTGTCCAGTAGATAAATCCATAATATTATCAGCTCCCCAACGACAAGACCAAACTGCTTTTTCTACTTCTTCTTCAATAGAAGAGGTTGTTGCAGAATTTCCAATATTTGCATTTATTTTCACCAAAAAGTTACGACCTATGATCATAGGTTCTGTTTCAGGGTGGTTGATATTACAAGGTAAAACAGCGCGTCCTCTTGCTATTTCGTCACGTACAAATTCTGCAGTAATCTTTTCAGGAATACTGGCACCAAAATCTTGACCAGGATGTTGTTTTGCCAAACGAGTAGCTTCATCAATACGTTGGTTTTCACGGATGGCTACATATTCCATTTCTGGAGTGATGATTCCACGTTTTGCATAGGACATTTGAGAAACGTTTGCTCCCTTTTTAGCTCGCATGGGTTTTTTAAGATGGGTAAAACGCATGTGGTCTAAACTAGTGTCATTCAATCGCTCATTGCAATATTTAGAACTAAAACCATCTAGTTGTTCTACGTCGCCTCGATCTAAAATCCATTGCTCACGGATTCTTTCAATTCCAGCATGTACATTAATTTCTTTATTCGGATCTGTATAAGGACCAGAAGTATCGTAAACAGTTACAGGTTCATTGGGTCTTTTTTTACCAGTCAATGAATCCGTTGTGTCACTCAATAAAATTTCACGCATTGCCACATTAATTTGTGGATGAATTTCTCCTTTTACATAGATTTTTCTAGAGCTAGGAAATGGATTTCTTGTAATTCCGTCTTGTTTTGGTGCTGTGTCTTTTTTTTTCATCTTTTTAATTATGGTGTAATTAACAGTTATCAATTGGTAATGTGCAACGAATAGTTATCAATTAGTAATTGTGTATGGTTAATACTAATTTTTTGTTATCATTCGCCTTGCGTAGCTTGGATTATAAGAATGCGATCGTTATTAGCGAGTTGTTGTTTGTGCCACAGGTCTTTCGAGGACACTTCATTATTAATGGCTACTGCAATTCCGTTTAATGGAGATTCCAGTTTTTGTAAGAGTTGTAAAATGTTGAAATTTATTTCAATTTCTAGCGGAACTTCATTTACCCAAATAGTTATCATATACAGTATATTTTATATGCTGTAAACAATGGAGAATTTAACTGCTTTGAAATGTAGGCACTTGCTCTAGGATATAGATGTGCTTTTATGAAAAGGTTGTAAATACATATCACAATGTATTATTCTACTTTTCCCTTCGTCGGTACTAACCGCATCAGGTTCAAAGGGTATGTCTCAGTTCCAAAAGGAACACCCCTAAAGTTTACAGTGCAAAGGTATAGAATTTTTTGAGGTATTCAAGTTTGTGTTAATATTTATGTATTTTTATACAAAATTTTTCTTACATACGTAATTTATAAAGAGCACAATGATGAATTTATCAAAGAGATTTTGCGTTGCATTGTCTATAATCACATTATTATTTAGTTGTCAAACAACAAAAAAAACGCTGCAAGAAAGTAAAAAAACTACTTCAGTTACTTCTGTCAAACCTTTTATAAGTCAGGAGATTTTAAAAAAAACAATAACAGAAATATTGGTAAAGAAGCATTTGTATACCTTGGCTTCTGATGAAATGGAAGGGAGAAAATCGGGTACAAAAGGAATAGAAAAAGCAGCACAATATATAGAAGGAGAATTTGAGAAATTGGGACTTGCAACTTTTCAAGGAGCTGCTGATTATCGGCAACGGTTTGAGAAAGCCGGTTTGAAATTGTTTAATGTAATCGGAGTTTTGGAAGGGACTACGAGAAAAAATGAGTTTGTAGTAATATCAGCACATTACGATCATTTGGGAATTCTAAAAGCTAAAAATGGGGATACTATAGCTAATGGAGCTGACGATGATGCTTCTGGTGTAACAGCAGTTTTAGCATTGGCTAAGTACTTAAAAGAAAAGGGAGGAAATGCAAGATCTATCGTTTTTGTAGCCTTTACAGCGGAAGAAAAAGGATTGTGGGGCTCTAATTATTTTGGAACGCAAGTAAAACCAGAAAATTTTGTAGCAGGAATTAATATAGAAATGATAGGGAAAGATTCCAAATTTGGACCTAAAACAGCTTTTTTAACGGGTTTTGGACGATCTGATTTTGGGAAGATTATTCAACAAAATTTGATAGGAACTGATTTTAAATTGCATCCAGACCCTTATTTAAAATTCAACTTGTTTTATAGATCAGATAATGCTTCATTGGCTAAATTAGGAATTCCTTCGCATACATTTTCTACATGTCCAATTGATACAGACAAATATTACCACACAGTAGATGATGAGGTAGAAACATTGGATTTAAAAACGATAACGACAACAATCCGAGCTATTGCAATAGGTACAAGATCTATTATTGATGGAACAGCTACACCTAGTAGAGTTGAAAGGAAAAAGTAACAATTGATAAAATGCAATTAACAATGTGTAATTGACAATTATTAATTAATAGTTAGCGGTGGGAAATTGAAAATTACTAATTGTACATTGCCAATTGAATCACGAGGTAAAATAAAGGAATAGCAATTTATAATGTGCAATTGACAATTATTAATTAATAGTTAGCGATGGGTAATTGAAAATTACTAATTGTACATTGCCAATTGAATCACGAGGTAAAATAAGGGAATAGCAATTTATAATGTGTAATTGACAATTATGAATTTATATTGCACAGTTACTAGGTAACGATTGAAAATTACTAATTGAGCATTGAAAATTAAATATCATGGCATATAACGAATATTTAGCAGAGAGAGTAGAACGTATTTTTTTAGAGAAAAAAGTGCTTTTTCGAGGAATGAAAATGATGGGAGGTTTCTGTTTTATGGTAGATGAAAAAATGTGTGTTGGTGTGGTTGGTGATGAATTGATGGCAAGAATAGGAACAGACGCTTATGAGCAAGCACTTCAAAAGGAAGGATGTAAGGAAATGAACTTTACTGGTCGTGCAATGAAAGGATATGTTTTTTTAACTGAAGATGCTACAGATTTGGAAGAAGGCTTAGAATATTGGTTGCAATTGGCTTTGGATTTTAACCCTTTGGCAAAGGCAAGTAAGAAAAAGGTCAAGAAAAAATAAATTTGTCAATATTCCCGAAAATCGAAACCCATTGAGGATATAAATAGAAGATGAAAGAAGAAATAAAGTATAATAAGAGATTGAATATGAAAAATGAATTGAAGGATGATAGCCGTCGTGGTTTTCTGAAAAAAGCAAGTTGGGCTGCTATGGGAACTGTTTTTGGCTCAGAAATTGTTTTTGCGAATCAAATGCCAAAAGGATTGATTCCAATTGTTTTGGCAGATCCAGATAATCCGTTGCAACAAATAGGAAAACATAAAGATTTGACAATCCTAAATGATAGACCTTGGAATGTGGAAACACCTCCGCATTTATTAGACGATGCAATTACGCCTGCTGATAAATTTTTTGTTAGAAATAACGGAATGCCACCTCAAAATATTGATTTAGATACTTGGACTTTGGAGATTTCCGGAGAATCTGTTCAAAAGAAAGTTGTGTTTAGTTTAAAAGATTTGAAAACAAAGTTTAAGAAATATACTTATCAATTAACTATTGAATGCGGAGGAAATGGAAGAAGTGAATTCAATCCACCTGCTAAAGGAAATCAGTGGAGTTTGGGTGCTGTGGCTTGTTCAGAATGGACGGGTGTTCGATTGAAGGATGTTTTAGAAAGTGTAGGAATTAAATCTGATGCGGTATACATTGGCTATTACGGAAAAGATACACATTTGAGTGGAGATCCAGAAAAAGTAGTGATTTCTAGAGGGGTACCAATAGCAAAGGCGATGGAAGCAGAATCTTTGATTGCTTGGAAAATGAATGGTGAAGACATTCCTTTAATGAACGGTTATCCATTGCGATTGGTTTTTGGAGGTTGGCCTGGTTCTACTTCTGGTAAATGGTTGCATAAAATTGTAGTTAGAAATAAAGTACATGATGGCACTAAAATGGGAGGTTTTTCTTATAGAGTGCCCTGTAAGTCGGTTGCTCCAGGAGCAAAACTTACCGAAGATGAAATGTGTATCATAGAGTCGATGCCGGTAAAATCGTTGGTAACGTATCCTAAAACAGGGGCGATGCTAAAAGAAGGAACAGTATTGGATGTAAGAGGTCATGCTTGGGGAGGTGATTTGAAAGTTTCTGAAATGTCAGTATCTATAGATTTTGGAGCTACATGGCAGAAGTGTAATTTGAAAGACCCGAAAAATAGATTGGCTTGGCAACATTGGAATACAACGGTAAGATTTCCAAAGAAAGGGTATTATGAGGTTTGGGCACGAGCTAAAGACTCAGATGGAATTATGCAGCCAATGGTAGTTCCTGGGTGGAATCCTAAAGGTTATTTAAACAATGCCTGTCATAGAATAGCAGTGAAAGTAATCTAGTTGTAAGTCGATAATCGAAGAAGAAAATTCGTTGGCGTTTTACCTTATAGTAATTCATGATTCGATTTTAAAGTAAATATAAATGTTAGAAATAAAGAACAACTATTTTTGGGTTTTAAGTTTCGTCCTTTTGGGGATGTTGGCATATTCCTGTGAGGAAAAGTCCAAAGAAAAAGTAAAAACAGTCATAAAGAAAGAAATTGTCACCGTTGTTATTGATTCAGTAACAGGGTTGAAAATAGACAAAGGGTATGAGTTGGTGAAACAAACTTGTATGGCTTGTCATTCTAGTAAATTGGTAGTACAAAATAGAGCAACTAGAGAAGGGTGGTTAAGCATGATTAGATGGATGCAGAAAAAACATAAACTATGGGATTTGGGAAAAAACGAATCTTTAATATTAGATTATTTATCAAAAAATTATGCACCCAAGGACAAGGGAAGGAGACCTGTTTTAAAAGATATTGAGTGGTATGAATTGAGATAATTCAAATATATTCAATGGATTTAGGTTTTCGGGAATTTTGACAAATTTATTTTTTTTTAGCAAGTTTAAATTTTCAAGGATAGCCCCTCGTACTGAGCTTGCCGAATTATAGCTATAGTTTCAAATTTAAGTGAAGGTAAAAGGAAAAAGAAAGATACAAAAAACCGAAAAGCTATGTGCATTGAGTATACGTACAACTTATTTGGTATAGGGTCAATTGTGCTTTATTGATTTCAAAAAATAGTTAAAAATTATGGCTTTAGTGTATCTCACTATAGCTTTTAAAAACTTTAGAGGGAAGGATGCGTTCGTAACTAACACTTTTTATATAATGTTTAGATGTTTAATAAGTATTATACCAATAATCAATTAAAATGCGCCATACTAATTGTTTTCTTTTACGCTATTTATCTTCATAAAATAGATCCATAACTATGCTATAAATATATTTTATTCATCAAGTAATGTCAAATAAACTCAATTTCTAAAGGCTCACTTCAAATGACAATTGGTATTACTCTGTACTGCTGACTTTAGTCAGATTTAAAAACTTATGGATTCCAGTCCATAGTGGTTTGGTTTCTAAATCCTAGTTCCATTGGTACACTCTTTTTTAAAATGTAGAGAGTAAACGGATAGGGGGTACATTGCACACTTAATATTTATACCTTAATTGATTAAAATTTCACCCATCTTAAAAGTAGAATATTTTAATATTTGCATTCATTAAAATTTAATTGATGATAACAAAATTAAATACTTATAAGAACCAGTTGTTTCACCTTTTAAACCTGGTGCTTTTTGGCTTTTTTCTATCGAATTGTTTTGCGCAAAGTAAATCATCTAAGCCAAATGTCATTTATATTAATGTTGATGATTTAGGTTGGAAAGACGTTGGGTTTATGGGAAGTTCTTATTATGAAACCCCAAATATTGATAGGTTTTCGAAAGAAGGAATGATTTTTACAGATGGGTACGCGGCTGCTTCAAATTGTGCTCCAAGTCGCGCTTGTTTGTTAAGTGGTCAAAATACACCAAGACATGGCGTATATACTGTATCTCCTTCTGCAAGAGGAAACTCGAAAACTCGAAAATTAGTTCCAACAGCGAATACAAAATTTTTGGCAAGTAATGTTTTAACACTTGGTGAACTCTTTAAAAAGGCAGATTATATTACTGGTACTTTTGGGAAATGGCATGTCACTAAAAATCCTTTAAATGATGGTTTTGATGTAAATATAGGAGGGAACCATCGTGGCAATCCAGGAAGTGGTGGATATATTGCTCCCTATAACAAGTTGCCGAATTTGGAATTGGCTCCCAAAGGAGAATATTTAACAGATAGACTGACGACTGAAGCCATTCACTTTATAAAAACCAATAGAAATAAACCTTTCTTTTTGTACTTGCCATATTATGCTGTGCATGGCCCTTTAAAAGGAAAGCAAGAACTAATTGAAAAATTTAAAGAGAAAGGAGGGAGTGAGGGACAAGATAATCCAGTTTTTGCTGCGATGGTAGAAACTGTTGATACCAATATTGGTCGATTGTTGCGTGTTTTAGAAGAATTAAAATTAAGTGAGAATACACTTGTCGTTTTTACTTCAGATAATGGCGGGATAAGAGCTGTTTCTACTCAAGATCCGTTGAGAGCAGGAAAAGGATCTTATTATGAAGGAGGGACAAGAGTTCCATATATTATTAGGTGGCCAAATAAGATTAGGCCGGGCAGCGTAAATACCACACCTATCGTAAACATGGATTTCTTTCCTACTTTTATGAATATTCTAGGTATAGAACTACCAAATCTCGTTTTGGACGGTGAAAATATATTGCCTTTGTTAGAAGGAGGAAAAATAAAAGACCGTCCATTGTTTTGGCATTTTCCAGTTTATTTAGGTGCTTATAAACAAGGTATAGATGATGGAAGGGATGCTCTGTTTAGGACACGTCCAGGCTCTAGTATTCGTTATGGAAATTGGAAACTACATCATTATTTCGAAGACAATGCTTTGGAATTGTATAATCTAGAAGATGACCTAGGTGAACGAAACAATATAGCAATATCTAACCCTGAAAAAGCACAAGAACTCTATGTGTTATTAGATAAATGGCGAAATAAAATAAAAGCACCTATTCCTTCAATCTTAAATCCGGAATACAACCCAAATTATAAATCAAAAAAAACAAAAAAATATTAAAAGCATGCAGTATATCAAACAATTAGTGCGTTTTTGTGCAACTCTTTTATTGTCGAATTTCGATTATAAAGTCGAAAAAAATAAAATGAATTTTAAATTTATTTATTGCATAATTCTAATGGGGTTCTTATTGGGGTGTAAGGAAGAAAAAATGTTAAACAAAAAAAAAACAAATATTATTGTAATAATAGCAGATGATGCTGGTTATATAGACTTTGGTTTTATGGGAAGTAAGGATTTGGAAACACCACGATTGGATGAACTGGCTAAAAATGGAGTTGTTTTTACAGATGCTCATGTTTCAGCTACTGTCTGTGCTCCCTCTAGAGCGGGGTTGATTACAGGAAAATATCAACAGCGCTTTGGGTTTGAAGCCAATGGACCTGGAGATATAGGATTGGCAGATGATATTTTAACCGTTGCAGACGTTTTTAAACAAAACAACTACAAAACCATCGCTTTGGGGAAATGGCATTTAGGAGATTCGAAATCAGACCATCCAAATAACCGTGGTTTTGATGACTTTTTTGGTTTTATTACTGGGAGTCGTTCTTATTTTCCTTTAAAAAAACCTTCGAAAAATTCGATGTTACAAAACAACGGAGAGCGTGTTGTATTTGATGGTTACTTAACGGATGTATTAGGTGATAAATCGGTGTCCTATGTAGAAGAACATAGAGACGAACCTTTTTTTATGTATCTTTCTTACAATGCAGTACATACGCCCATGCAGGCCAAAGAGGAACATCTCCAAAAATATAAAAATCATTCTCGGCAAAAACTAGCTGCTATGACTTGGTCTCTCGATGAAAATATTGGAAAATTAGTAGATAAATTAAAGGAAACAAATCAACTAAAGAATACACTTATTTTCTTTTTAAGTGACAATGGAGGTTCTTCTCATAATACTTCAGACAATGGACCTTTAAAAGGGTATAAAGGTAATAAATTTGAAGGAGGACATAGAGTTCCTTTTCTTGTGTATTGGGGCAACGAAATTAAAGGGAGTCAGACTTTTAATGGGCTGACATCTTCTTTAGATATTTTTACAACCTCTATAGCAGCAGCAGGTATAAAAAATACTTTTGATTTGGATGGAGCCAATTTAATTCCTTATTTAAAAGGAGAATTAAAAGGCAATCCACACGCAAAATTATTTTGGAGAAAACTAAATGAGGCAGCGGTTAGGCAAGGAGATAAAAAATTGATACGATTAAAAGGATATGGAAGTACATTTTATGATTTAAAAAGTGATTTGGGTGAAATGATAGATTTAACAAGCACTGATAAAATAACTTCTGATTTATTACATAAGGAGTTGGAACATTGGGAAACAAAGTTGATTGAACCTCTTTGGGACGAAGGGGATTGGATGCCCGTTATATTTCATATTCAACAACGCTTAATGCAAAATAAACCTATATTATATAGTTCCCCTAAATCTCGAAGAAAGTATTTAAAAAACAATCCAGAAAAATAAATTTTTATTATGATAAAACATACGCTTTTAAGCCTCAGTATTTTTTTTAGCCTTGGAGAGGTTTCTTTTGCTCAAAAATCAATTTCAAAAAAAACAAATATCATTTATATAATGCTTGACGATGCTGGTTATGGTGATTTTGGTGCTTTTGGTTCAAAATTTGTTAAAACACCAAATTTTGACAAAATTTGTGATGAAGGGATGAAGTTTACACAACATTATTCAGGTTCTGCTGTATGTGCTCCAACAAGAAGTGTACTTATGACTGGACTTGATACAGGGCACACTCCACGACGAGATAATACAGCTAAATCAAATACAGATGAACTGATTGAAAAAAATGGCAGACCCTTAGTGTTTTTGAAAGATGAACATATAACAGTTGCTGAATCTTTAAAACAAGTAGGTTATGCTACTGGAGGGATTGGTAAATGGGGATTAGGGAACCCTGGATCTTCTGGCGTACCGGAAAAACAAGGGTTTGATTATTGGTTTGGGTATTTAGATCAAAGACATGCGCATAGTCATTTTCCTACAGAAATTTGGGATGGAGGAAAAATGGTTCCACTTGAAGGAAATAAAAATGGAAAAAAACAAACTTATGTGCCTTATTTACAAGAAGAAAAAACATTGGATTTTATAAAAAAGAATCATAAGAATCCTTTTTTCTTATATCTTGCGTATACACCTCCACATAGTGATTATACAATTCCTAAAAGTGATCCGTTTTTTGCCAAATATGAAGGGATTCCAGGCGGTAAAAGTGTACAGAATTATGCGGCAATGATTACTAGAACCGATCATACGGTTGGGAAAATCCTTCAACTTTTAAAAGAGCTAGACCTTGATGAAAATACCATTATTTTTTATACTTCAGATAATGGCCCAAACCCTACTTTTGCAAAAAATATCAATAGTGCCGGTGGATTACGTGGTGGTAAACGCTATTTGTATGAGGGTGGGATTAGAGCAGCAATGACTGTTCGTTGGCCTAATCATATTGCAAAAGGAACAGAAAGTAACTTTATTTGGGATATGCGAGATTTTTTCCCCACAGCTTGTGAAATTGCAGGGTCTAAAATTCCTGAAGGTTTAAGTGGGCAATCTATTTTAAAGACACTTAAAGGATTCAAGCAGAAGGAACGTAAGTATAATTACTGGGAAATTCATTCGCCGTTTCAGCAAGCTGTCCGAATGGGAGATTGGAAGGCCATTCGCTTTGGAACAAAAGAACCGTTAGAATTGTATAATTTATCAAATGATCCAAGCGAAAGTCAAAATGTAGCTAATGGAAACCCTAAAATTGTAAAAGAAATTGAAACTTTTTTAAAAACAGCAAGAATACAATCGCCTTATTTTCCTGAAATGGAATATGCAAAAAAGAAGAAGAAAAAGAAAAAATAAAAGGACTTACAAGCTCCGTTATTGAATAAAAACAAAAAATAATAGTAAGGGATTTCAATAAAAAAATCCAGATGTTTTTTTTTAACATCTGGATTTACAATATGTTTTTAGGGGTTAGTCAACTTTTAAAAGAGTCCCTAAAAAGACGGTAGTTCAATTAAAATTGATACCTCAATCCAAGAGCGATGTCTGTATTCAAACCATCGTAAGCGTCATTAAATCCAAACTCTGGACGGATATCTAATGAAATTAAAAAAGGTTCGTCAAAATTGTATTCAATCCCAACGTTACCAGCAGCAAATAGAGAAGTACTAGAAGTGTCGGTAGCTTTTATCTTCCAACTTCCAATTCCTCCACCAAAACCAGCATACCAGTTAAATTTGTTTTCTAAAGCCCAAACCCATTGATAAACTCCTGTTAATTTATACGAGTTGACCGTTGAGTTATTTCTTAATCCAAGATTAACTTCCAGTCTGTTTACATCATTTAATTTGTGTTGGTAAGATACTTCTCCTCCAAGTCCACTATTGTCTCCAAGACGTAGTCCAATCGATTTGTCAGAAATTTCTTGAGCAACTAATGTTGTTGAAAAGGCAATACTTAAAAATGCAATAAAAAGTGTTTTTTTCATAATACTAGAATTTATGTTGTTAGGCAATATTACAGACTTTTTTAGAATATAATGACTCTAAATAAATGTATGGTATAATTATAACTACAAAATGATACAAATATTTTATTCAAACGTTTTGGAAAAGAATAAAAGTGTTTCCTATAGATTTAATCTTTGTTGGAGTTATTTTTTTGTCAAACTTCTTTTAGAGATCTAATAAGAATAAAGAGCACCAAATGATCATTTTTGAATCCCTCTCTAATTTTCTTAAATGCAATTCTCATTTGTGATTCAACAGTTTTTATTGAGACTCCCATTAGTTTGGCGATTTCACGATATGTGACTCCTTGAATCTTGTTTAGCTGTATGATTTCTTTGCATTTAGGAGGAAGGGAATCTATAATGAGTTTCATTTTATCGATTCTTTTTTCCAATAATTCAGAATCATCCATAATTCGATTTCTCAGGGCAGATTCCCAAATTTCTTCCAATAAGAGTTCTCTTTTTTTAGACTTTTTTATGGTATCGATATACCTGTTATATGCGATTGCATAAAGATAATTTTTTGGAGATTTACCATCGTCCAATTTAAATCGATCTTCCCAAAGATGAATGAAAGCTTGTTGTGCAATATCTTCCGATAGAGATTGATTGTGTGTATAGGTGGTGATATAAGAAACAATACGACTGTAATAACGTTCAAATAAATATTTGAAAGCTATTTTGTTGTTTTTTTTCAACGCTTTTACAATTTCTATGTCATCCATATTTCTACTTACACAAGTTGTAAAATAAACAACTAGAAATGCAAAGATGAAAAAAAAATATCAAATTTAATTAAGGGTATTTAAAAAAAAGAAAGCATAGGTAGTAGACCCTAACATTTCAATTCAGAAAGAAAGTGCATTTGTGTGTCATGAAATTGTTAGTGAATTAAATGAATGTTGGGGCTTTTACTTGTAAAGAAAATATCAAATGAAAAAATTAATATCAAAACTTCTAACAGAGACTATTACGGAAAAAGAGCTTTCAGAACTTCGTAAATGGTTATCGGATATAGATAATAAGTCGAAACTAGAAGATTATGTGAAGGATTATTATGATTTGAATATTACATTGTTGAAAATTGATGTTGAAAAAGCATTTGACAAAGTCTTAGGTGAGGTCAATAAAAAAGAAAAACCACTTAGGAGACTTCATATGAATTGGATTAGGTACGCTGCGGTTGTGAGTCTATTAGTTGGGTCTATTTATTTTTATCAAGAAATGGTTTCTGTAAAAACACCTTTATTGGTAATCCCTGATGATGCGATTACCTTGCAATTGGATAATGGAAAGATAGAAGTTTTACACAAAGATGGTAAAAGTGAAGTTGTAGATATAGAAGGGAATATTGTAGGGACACAAAATAAAAACCAATTAGTTTATAACAAGAAACAAGTAAAAGAAAAATTAGCTTACAATACAATTACTATTCCATATGGTAAACGGTTTGAAGTTCATTTGTCAGATGGTACCAATGTTCAGCTAAATTCGGGCTCATCATTGAAATATCCGGTAAAATTCATTGAAGGGGAAAAGCGTCAAGTTTTTTTGTTAAAAGGAGAAGCTTATTTTGACGTAACTGAAGACAGGCAGCATCCTTTTGTAGTAAGTACAGAAAAGATGCATGTAAGAGTTTTAGGTACTCAATTTAATATAAGTTCTTATGCAGAAGATCAATTTATCAATACTGTATTGGTTGAAGGTTCAGTGAGTTTTTACGATAAAAATGAGAATTACAATGTAAAAACGGCTACATTGTTAAGTCCTGGTTTTAAGGCGGCATGGGAAAAAAGCAACGCTAAAATAGAAATAGAAGCAGCAGATACAGATTTGTATACTGCCTGGATTCATGGGGGGATAAGGTTCAGACATATGCCCTTCAAGAATATTCTTAAAAGGTTAGAAAGACATTACAATGTTAGTTTTATATGTAACAATAAAGAAATTAAAAGTAGATTGTTTACAGGTAGTTTTGCAACAGAAACTATAGAAGAAGTTCTTTTAAGTTTTAATAAAAATTACGCCATAGATTATCGTATTGAAAATAATAAAATAATTATTAACTAAAACTAATTTGCCGATGACTGAAAAATAAATTGCATTAAAAGATATTTATTAGAATTCAATTCTATCGTTTGCTGTTAAAAGCAAAAAAAACCGAGAAATGCTGATACATCTCCCGATTTAAGATAGCGATTAAATTAATTAACCACTTAAAGTTTTACAAAAATATGAAAAAAGTATTTAAGCTAGAGAGGAGACCCTCTTTAAAAATAAAATATGATTTAAAAATGAAATTAACTACTCTTTTACTAATAGTTTCCTTGTTTCAGACTTATGCGAAGGAAAGCTATGCGCAAAAAACTAAAATTTCGTTAGAATTAGAAAATGTAAGTATAGAGAAAGTGTTGGTAAAGATAGAAACACTTACAGAGTTTCGATTTTTATATAGTGATATCGATTTTGATTACAAAAGAAAAGTTTCGCTCAAGTCAAAAAGGGAAAAGGTTTCTTCAATTTTAAAAAAACTGTTTTTAAACTCAAACATTACTTTTGAAGTAATGAACAAGCAAATTATTCTAGTTCAGAAATCTGATAAAGATATTGAGCTTATTCCTGTTGAGAGAAAAGTGTTAAGAAATGACCAGAAGAAGGAAATTTCAGGAGTAGTAAAAGATAGCAAAGGGACTCCACTTCCAGGAGTTAATATTGTTATTGTAGGTCTTTCTAGAGGTACCGAAACAGATTTTGATGGGAAGTACTCTTTGGTAATTGAGAAAGGAAGTGTTTTGGAGTTTTCTTATATCGGAATGAAAACTATTCGTAAAATTGTTGGAGATTCCGAGGTATTGGATGTTGTTTTAGAGGATTCTTCAAATGATCTTGAAGAGGTTATTGTTGTTGGTTATGGAACACAGAAAAAATCAGATTTAACTGGTGCTGTAGTTTCTTTAAAAGCAACAGATTTTGCTGCTGGGACAAATGACAATGCAATACAGTTATTAAATGGATCTGCTTCTGGAGTAAAAGTGAGTCAGGTTAGTTCTGCTCCTGGTTCAAGTTTAAAAATTCAAGTTCGTGGAGCTGGATCTATAAATAGTAGCAATGGCGTTCTTTTTGTAATTGATGGACTCCCTGGAGTAGACCCAAACAGCATAAGTCCTGATGATATAGAATCTATTGAAGTTTTAAAAGATGCATCTTCAGCATCTATTTATGGTACGAGAGCTGCAAATGGAGTTGTATTGATTACAACTAAAAAGGGGAAATCGGGAAAATTAACATTGGGTTACAATAGTTACATAGGTATGCAAAATGTAGCCAAACAATTAGATGTCTTGAACGCCTCTGATTATATGAAAATGATTAATTTTAGAGAAGGAAATACGGTTTATTCTCCTACTGATATTGCAAATGCAGGAACAGGTACAAACTGGCAGGATGAAATCTTTAGAACTGCACTTGTGAAAAATCATCAGATAACAATGTCAGGAGGGAATGATAAAGGAAATTATTATATAGGCCTTAATTATTTTCATCAAGATGGGGTTGTAAGAAATTCTTCTTATAAAAAATACAATGCTAGATTTAATGTAGAATTCAAACCTTATGATAATTTTAATATAACAACCAATCTAAATGTAAATCATGGAGACAGACGTAGAATTCTTTTTTCTAATGGAGCGAATGAAGCTGCAGGACCAATAAATTCAGCTATTCAATACGATCCTACAATAGTTCCTACTTTAAGTGAAAATGGAGCGTATTTTAGAAATGACATTATTGCATTGGACAATCCAGTTGCACTTATCAATGGGTATTCAAATCAATCTTTGGCAACGAAAGTTTACGGTTCTATTACAACCAATTATGAATTCGTTCCAAACTTAACGGCTACACTTAGAATGGGAGCTGAGTTGACAAACTCTCGAGGAGATACTTATAGAAACAGATTGACGTTGAATGGAGGGAATTTAAATGGTAGAGGATCTATAAGTGCGTCTGATAATATTCATTGGTTAACGGAAGGTTTGTTGACTTACAAAAAAACGTTTAATGAGAAGCATGATTTGACAATTTTAGCAGGTGCCACTTGGGAGAATTTCTTTTCTAGAAATGTAAATGCGAGTACGTATGGGTTTCTCTCTGATGTAACACTTACGAATTTACTTCAGAGTGGTGATGGTGAAAATGGTGATTCCGTTTCGAGTGGTAAGTGGGTTAATAAATTAAATGGTTTTTTGGGGAGAATAAATTATGGATTTGATGGGAAATATTTATTTACAGCATCACTTCGTGTAGATGGATCTTCAAGGTTCTCTGATAAAAATAAATACGCAGCCTTTCCATCTGGGTCATTGGCATGGAGATTTGACAAGGAGTCATTTATGGAGGATGTAGAATGGATAAATCTAGCAAAATTAAGAGTTGGATATGGACAATTAGGAAATCAAGGTATTGGTAATTTTGCAACAATTCATACGCTTGTTGCTAGAGGAAATGCTGTTTTTAATGGAAATATAGAACAAGGTGTAGTGTCGGCAAGGTTGCCAAACCCAGATTTGAAATGGGAAACCACACAAGAATTCAATGTTGGTATAGATTATGGTTTTTTTAACAATAGGATTTCAGGGTCTGTTGATTATTTTAACAGAAAGACCAAAGATCAGTTGTTTAACAAGCCTTTGCCTTCAGTTGTAGGTTTTACAAGTATATTGGTGAATTTGGGAGAAGTTGTAAACAAAGGAGTTGATGTTTCAATTAAGACAGATAATATTAGAAATGGAGATTTTAACTGGGCCAGTTCTGCAACAGTATCGTTTTTGAAAAATGAAGTAACCAAATTACCAGATTTTACAGAAGAAATTATTTCGGGAAGCTTAGGTACATTTATCAATCAATATACAATTGTACGAGAAGGAACTCCTTTACGTTCTTATTATGGTTATGAGGTTGACGGAATATTTCAGGTAGGCGATGATATAGCCAATTCTCCAACTCCAGGGAATAATAGCAATTATGCTCCTGGAATGCCAAAATTTGTTGATCAGAATAATGATGGAATAATAGATTCGGATGATAGAGTAATTTTAGGAGATCCGTTTCCAGATATTTCTTATGGGGTGAATAATAGATTTTCATACAAGGGAGTATCTCTAGATGTACTTATTGTTGGAGTGCAAGGGATTGAAACGATTGATGGAAATGTAACGGAGTCGTTGTACCCTACAAATTCTGCTAGGAATTCTATTTCGACTTATTTCTTAGATAGATGGACACCAGAGAATCCGACAAATAAGTTGCCCTCAGGAGAAAATCCTAGTTTGTATGGAGGAGCAAGAGCAATCAATTCATTTAATATTGTAGATGCTTCTTTTGTAAGATTGAAAAATATAACTTTAGGATATGATGTCCCATTTGCTGAGAAAATAGGTTTGTCATCATTAAATGTATACGTAGCTGCAGATAATTTACTTACGATTACCAACTTTGATGGTTTTGATCCAGACGCGAGTTCTAATGGAGGTGGTGTTGTAAAACAAAATTACAATAGCTATCCTTTAGCTCGTACAGTTCGTTTAGGGGTTAATGTTAAATTTTAAATAGAATAATGATGAAGAAAAATATCAAAAATATAGGTTTAAAGTCAATATTCATTTTGATTTTAACAATGGTCATGGGATGTCAAGATTTTTTACAAGAAGATGTATATACCCAATACGATCCTGATTCTTTTTTGAAAGATCAAAAAGGTGTAGATGCGCTATTGGTAGCTGTTTATTCTAGGGCTAGAATAACGGGCTATGACGTAAGAAATTTATACAATATATTAGGAGAATTTCCTACCGACATAGCTTTGGAAAGTGGAGGAGGACTTAATAGACAGGTAGTTCCAATAATGCAATTTACTTGGGATCCATCAACTGGTTTTTTTGGAGGAGTTTATAATAAGTACTATGGAGCAATTGCTAGAGCAAATACTGTCTTAAGTGTTGTTGAATCTTTATCGGATATAAGTCAAGAGTCTGTTGATAAAATTGTTGGAGAAGCAAGGTTTCTAAGAGGATTGGCGTATTATATTTTACACAATGTGTTTGGTCCAACTCCAATAATAGAAATACCATCAGGTGCATCGGCTGATGAAATTGAAAAAATAGGAAAAGAAACACCAAGAGCTACAGAGGAAGCTTATAGAGCCTATGTAGAAGCAGATTTTCTTTTTGCGGTAAATGCACTTGGAACAGGTGGGATTTCAAGTAGGGCTAACAAAGGAACTGCATTGGCGTTATTGAGTAAGTTTTATTTAAATAACAAACAATGGGATAAAGCGGCGGCAACGTCACAACAAGTATTAGATTTGAACTATTCACTCTATTCTGACTATACAAAAATGTTTTCTGTAGCGGGAGAAAATAACAATGAATATATATATAGATTTGAGGCATTAGTAGACAATGGTGCCAATGTATATATGGCACATGCTTTTCCTCCAAGCTATCCTTTAGAGGGACCTTGGGCCAATTTTGGAGCACAATTTAGAACGTATACCAGTTTTTATGAGACTTTTGAACCTCAAGATGTGCGGAGGCAATTATTTGTAACGGAATATATAAAACCAGGAACAACTGTAACTATTTTATTAAATAGAGATGGAGTAGGAAATCCTTTAGACAATGCAAGAAGTTTTAAATATACACCAGACCCTGAAGGAACAGGGCAAAGTCATGGAAATGACGTGCCATATGTAAGATTGGCTGATATTATTTTAACCAAAGCAGAAGCGTTGAATGAATTGAACGGACCAAATGCAGAAGGAATCGGCTTGATCAATCAAATTCGAAATAGAGCAAATGCGACCTCAATAAATTTAGTTGACTATACAACGAAAGAAGCTCTTCGTGAATTTATATTGGCTGAAAGAGGAAGAGAGTTCTATACAGAAGGATTGAGGAGAGAAGATTTAATACGTCATGGGAAATTTATAGAGCAAGCTCAAAATAGAGGGGTTAGTGGTGCGAAAGCACACCATGTTTTATATCCAATACCACAAGCTCAAATTGATAACAATCCGAATTTGGTTCAAAATGATGGTTACAATTAGAAGTAATACTTAATAGCAAATTTTTGCTGGGCAAATAAATCAAAACACCTCAAACGAAGTTTGGGGTGTTTTATTTTAGTATGTAAATTCTTCTAGATGTAGTCTGTAAATCTATTTGTTGTGTTTAATGAGTTTTTTAGAAAGCAAATTTGAGATGAGGTTTGTTCTGTGTTTTTAATAAGGAAAAAGAGAGCCAAGTATTATTTCACCTCAATTCGAATTCCTTCACTATGGCTGCTAAACTCCGGAGCATACATACTTTGAATCGTTGTAATGCCATTGCTAAAATTACCTGAATTGTTTATTCGAACATCGTATTCAAAAATGTAAATACCTTTTTTTAAGCTATCAAAAAAGAAATTGGTACTGGCATCTTTGGTACTTTGGTAATAGCCCAAACCATCTTGCCATTTGTATTCTGAGAGTACGCTTGTTGGTTCAACGCCAGATGCACGCATGTCTTTCATATGTATAAAACTCATATCCCTATCAGATTTTAATTCAATACGGATAGTAATTAAATCACCTACATTTAGTTTTGTATCTGAAGTAATTTCAGTCAACTTTTTACCAGTATCTGAATTTGTTTTTAAGAATATTTTTTTATGTAATTGCAAAGGTGTTTTTGCAGATGTAATTTGATCCAAGTCTTCAAAATATTGCCAATACAAACCTCCCCAGGCAATACCTTTGTCTTTTTTGCTAAGTGTAACGGTTGCCATTTCTGGAGTGATTTCTGAAGCTTTCCAAGAGGTTTTAAAATACCCTGTACCTGCTTCAATTTTCACATCTTTTAATTTTTCTGGTGTTAGTTTTTTATCTCCAATAGTAATTGCCACAGACTCGTTAACCGACAACCAATCACTTCCTTGGAATAATAAAGCGTATACTGCTTCTGTGGTTGCTTTGGTTGTTTTCCATTGATTGGTTTGTTTGTTTTTCAACAACCATATTTTCAAATTGTCAATCGTTTTTGTATCGTTTTCTATTTCAGAAAAAGCTTCAATAAGTAAACTTTGTGTTTCAATAGGAGATTGGTACCAATACCAACTTGCTTTGTTTTCCTTCCAGTACATACCCATTCTTTCAGAAAGAATACTGTTTTCTTTTAAGGATGCTAAGATTTTATTAGCAAGTAGTGCGTTTTTATCTCTAAACTGTAACAAAGCAATAAGGCCTTGGTTGTATAGTTTATTTTCTTTCCAAAAAGTAGCCGATTGATTTTTATAATACGTCAAAGCTTTTTGAGTTTTTGAATCTATTTTAAAATCTGGAAAAAAACTACGCATGTATAAATAATGCAATTGAGCACTTCCTAAATGATTTTGAGCCAAATATTTTTTCTCTGCAAGTAATCCTTTAGATTTTGTTTTGGCAAGTTTTTTTATTTCGTTGGCCTGTCTTATTAGTCTATTGTAGTCAAACAGAATTTCGTCATCCAAAAAGGAAATAGCCTTTTTTAAGATTTGTTTTGTCTTTTTATTTGTACTAACAACTCCTAATTTATTTAAATGCCCAAATCCAGTGACGATATGTTGGGTAATATTTCTATTAGCATAGTCACTTCCTTTGAACCAAGGAAATCCACCATTGCTCATTTGCATCTGTTTTAATTTGTCGAGTGTGGCTTGCAAATTAGTTTTCATTTTATTTAAATCGAATAACAAGCCAATTCTTTTTTTCTGAGCAGTTTCAGATTGCGCATCTCGCAACCAAGGCGTTTCTTCTATAATGATTGATTTTAACTCTTTGTTCTTTTCTAAATTACTGAGCAAAGCATCACTGGTAGCCCATTTTTTGAAAACTTTTTGAATTTTAGGATTTGAAGTTTCAATATGACTGGCCAATGCATTTGCGTAATATCTAGCAAAAGTTTGTTCTGCACACTCATAAGGATATTCCATTAAATAGGGCAGTGCCTGTATAGCATACCAAGCAGGATTGGAAGTCATTTCCAAAGTAAGTTTGTGATGTTTTAAAGTGCTAGAAGTATTGTTTTTTAATTTGTCTAGAGTAAAGGTCTTCGTCTGGTTGGAGCGAACCCACATAGGCAAAGTTTCTGTAACCAACATTCTATTAGAAAGTACAGGCAATACACTTTGTTCTCCATCAGAAAAATTACCTGCTTTTGCTACTATCTTATATTGTACAGCTTGTATGTTTTCTGGAATTTGCAAAGTCCATGAAACTTGTGTGTTTCCTTTTGCTTCTGTTGTGAAATTCTTGTTTTTAATTTTATTATTTAAAAGTAAATTAATGTCTTTGCCAGTTAGTGCATCTGATAATTGTAGTTGGGCAAAACCATCGAGTTTGTTTTTGGTTAGATTTGCAATCTTGGCAGAAAAGATTATTTCATCACCTTCACGTAAAAAACGAGGAGCATTAGGAGTTACCATCAATTCTTTTTGCGTAATGGTAGTCAGTGTTTTTGTAGCTGTCTTTAGTTCCTTAGTATGGGCTAATAGTTGCAACTTCCAACGCGTTATAGCTTCTGGAGCTGTAAATTCAAAACTAACATTTCCGTTGTTATCTGTTTTTAATTGGGGGAAGAAAAATGCGGTTTCTTGAAGATTGGTTCTTGCTTGTACGCTCGCCATCTCTGCATCTAATTTTTTTTGTCCAGATTTTGTACTGATAAGTACAACACCATTAGCGGCTCTTGCACCATATAAACTTGTTGCAGCTGCTCCTTTGAGAATTTCCATAGAAGCCAAATCGTCTGCAGGAATTTCTGTACCTTCAACAATTACACCATCAATAATATATAAAGGTTTGTTAGTGTTTTTGAGTGAAGAATATCCTCTTATCATAATAGAATTATCTGCTTCTGTCATTTCCATACCAGCCACACGTCCAGATAGAGCTCTCGTTACAGAGCCTGTAATGTTTGCTTTTTTTTGTGTTCCATACCCAACTATTACAACTTCATCTAAATTACTTGAATCTTGAGTTAGTACAATATTGTAGATATTGTTTTTAGTTATGTTAATAGAAGTGGTTTTAAAACCAACATAGTTAAGAATAAGTTCTTCTCTTTTTTTTGCTTTTATAGAGAAGCGACCATCAAAACCTGTTTGAGTACTTTTTGTAGTTCCCCCTATTTGTAGGGTAACTCCTGGTAATGGGTTTTTGTCTTCATCATAAACAGTTCCAGAAATTATTCCTTTTTCTTTCGCAGCATCGTAACTGTTTTTTAGAACAATGGTTTTTTTGATATTGTTTAAATAGCGTTGGTTTTTCCATTTGTTATTATTCATACTAAAACCAAACCAATTCAGTTTGTCGTAGCTTGTATTTGTGAAATGGGCATAATAACGATTGAGGTTTCTAACTTTAAAATTGTGAGTTCGAAAACTGGTGCGGCCGTTGCTGTCATTTCCATAAGAATAATAGCTTTGTTGTTGAATTGGTGTAAAATTCCATTGGTGCTTTTTAAATTCATCTAAAGAAGCATCGTACATAGATGCTAAAATTTCTGCAGTTATTTTTTCTTTTTCTTTGCCTTTAATTTTGAAACTCCAAGTTTGGGTAGCACCTGGCTGCAATTTATTTCTGAAAGTGCCCGTTTCTATTTGCAAAGCATCTAAAGTATATGGAACTGCAATGGACAAAGAGCCACTTTTAAAACTATTGTAATTTACGTAATGATATTTGATAGCGAATCCACCTCTGTCTTTTTCAGTAACTGGAATTTCTACTATTTTTATTTCGTTGTTTAAATGGATGAGATGCGTAGCAACAATTTTATGGTTTTTTTCTACACTCAAATTAATCGTAATATCACTTGAAGCCGAGCCAATTTGCAATTCTACATTTTCATTGGGGCTATAAGTTGTTTTATTTATTGAAATAGAAAAAAGCTTATTATCGCTTACTTTTTTATCTTTTGTACTAAAAACATCAAAATATTTTTCATCTTTTACAAGTTGTTCAAATTTATCTTTACATTCTATAGAAATACTGTATTTTCCAGAATTCCATTTTTTAATATTCTTTAGAACAATTTCTTTTTCTTTTTTTGTGTTGAATTTTTTTTCAAAAACAAGATTTCCTTTTTTCCAGTTTTTTACATTGTCATCTTTATCTGTATAAGGGTCATGTGGAAATAATTTTTCAAATTTATCTTTAGGGATCGTTTGATAATCGGGTGCACTCCAAGGTCTATTCCGTAATGGTTTTTTAGGTGCAATCAGTTTGTGAATCTTAAGATTTCCATTTGCTGAAATAAATTCTCCGTTCAAGTTTTTTGTACTCAAACCTATAGTGTTGTTTTTGTTTCGTTTGTTAATTTTAGAAGCAATAGAAACAGTGGCTAGCATTGCATGGTAACCTACTTTTATGCTAGTTTCAGCACTGCGAGTTTCGCCATTTAGATCCGTTACATCTGCAAAAATTCTATAATTAAAAGTAGGTAGTCTTTTTTTATCAATTTTTAAATCAGGAATTGCTTTGAATGTAATTTGATAATTCCCTTTAGCATCTGTAGTTGTTTCTCCATGTGAAATTTCTAATTTTTCTGATTGCTGTAAATTTCTTGAGTACCAATTATACCAACGTGGGAAATTTGCGGTACGAACAACACGATAATTTACTTTGGCACCACTGATAGTACTGCCTGAAAAAGCAGTCGCATTTGCTGCGGCTACAATGCTATCGTTCAATTTAAAAGTTTCTGTAACGGGTTTAAATTCCGTTTTAAATTTTGGACGTTTGTATTCTTCTACAGCTATTGAAAATCCATTGCCATCGTGAAATTCAAAATCGGCATCGTCATAAAATTTACTATCATGTGAGGAGCTTTCATCAATAATTATAGAATATTCACCAGTTAATCCGTTTGTAGGTAAATCAAATTCTCCGGCAACACTTCCAAATTCATTCAATTTTAAATCTAATACTTTGATTTCTTCTTCGTTAGGGTTCTCTAAAATAACTTCGACATATTCATTTGCAAAGACTTCAGATTTTCGGCCTGTCTTTTTTAAAACAATGGCTTTAAAATGTATTTTTTGCCCGGGCCTGTAAATGCTTCTATCTGTAAAAACAAAAGGCTTTATTTCTATTTCATCAACATCTTCATCATTGACCCTATAGTTTTGGTAAAGATAATAATCTCCAAAGGTGGCTGTTTCTTCTTTGTGTTTTACAGTGGCAATTATACTGTTGTAATTGTGCTTGCTTTTAAAAGAAAATTGCCCCTTAGAGTTGGTTGTGAAATTTTTATTTAGCAATTTGTTGTAACGTCCTCTATTGTAGTTTTTAAGTTGAACATGTGCATCTTTGATTGGTTTACCAGTAGTTCTATTTACAAGTTGGTAAGTATATTCTTCGTCATTGTTGTTTTGAAGCAATGCCAAGTTGGTAATTTGAATGGTACTATGAGCATTCGTTTTATTAAATTTTATAGAATCATTTTCTGTTGTTGTGAATATCAAATAGTTTCCTAAAGACAATTTAGGAAGTACCAGTTCCGTTTTGTGTTGCAGGTAATCGTTTTCATTCTTTAATGCAGAATTCCATTTTTTAAGCAGTGGTAATTTTTTAATAAAAGCAATTTTAGTAGAATCGTTATAGGTGGTTTGTAATGCTGTTTTTTGTTTAGCTGTTATTTTATAAAGAGTAAAATAAAGATGGTCGATGTTTTTGTAATCTACTAGCAAACGTGAATTTGTTTGGCTAGGTATATTTTGTTCTGAAATAATTCGCAGTGAATTGGAAAGAATTTCTCTTTTTAAACTTTCACATTTTAGAGCACCTTCACTTTCTGGGTATAATTGAATTGCTAGATTACATAGGTCTAAAGATTCTTTGTTTTTATAGAGATAAGCTTCTTTTTTAGGTAATGAATTTGCTTGGTTTTTATAAATAGTAGCAATTTCAAAATCTATTAAAGTTGAACTGGTATGATGTCTGTATTTGTTTTTTAAAGAAATTAAAGATTGAAGAAATAATGTTGCTTTTGTTGTTAAGGTTGCATGCTGTTTGATGAATTTTAATGCGGCAATGCTTGCTGTAATATACGCATGTGGGTTTTTATCATTTTTGTGGAATTGTAGTAAACTTTGATAGGTTTTTAAAGCATGGAGTTTTGGAGATAAACTGTCCTTAGACAAGATATTGACAGTTTCTAATTCTGTGAAATAGGAAGTATTGTTTATTTCAAATTTATAAAGAGGTCTTGTAAGTCTGGTTTCATCGGTTTTATAAAAATCCAAAGCATTGTGAGCTAAGAAATCATAGAGTGTAGGTCGTACTAATTTTGAATCTGGTTGCAATTCTAAAATGCTGTTGAATAAATTCAAATCAGTTTTTTGAAGCATGGATTTGTTTTGTAATGAGTTTTCAAAATGAAATTGAATTTCAGTGAATAAGGTGTTTAAACCCCATGTTCTAAAATCCCTGGCATTTGTTTTTTTTGAAGTTTCGGTTCTGTCATAAATTTTCCATCTATTTTGTTGATAATATTGCCAGTATAAAGAAGCTAAAATATTTTCTAAAATATTTTTAGTAGGAATATGGGCTGTTTTTATTTCCTGATTGAATTGTTCAATAATTTCCAACTGCGCATTCTCCTTTAAAGTCAGAGCAAATTTACTTTTGTAAAGTAGTGTTTTTACAATTTGAGCAGCATTTTTGTCTTTTTTTGCTTTTTTATAGATTTCATCAACCAGTTTTAAAGCAGACTTAGGAAGTTTGTCTAATTCTTGCTTGTGTACTTTTTCCCATTGCTTTGTATAGTGAGCTTGTTTTTTTTGAGCATTGGATAAAGCGGTAGAAAAAATAAAGAATGCAACGAATATAATTTTCTTCATAAGGTTCAATTTTTAGGACAATTTAGAAAGATTTATAAGAACTACCTGTAAAAAGATGCAAAATTTTCTTTGTCACTAATTGGTAAAATAGTACTTTGTGTGCTTCGTGTATTAATTTATATGAAGAAGTACAAATTAGAAACAATTCAACAAAAATAATGAACATACATTTTATTGCAATTGGCGGAAGTGCAATGCACAACCTAGCATTAGCGTTATACCAAAAAGGATACCAAGTTACAGGAAGTGACGATGCGATTTTTGAACCTTCTAAATCTCGTTTGGAGAAAAAAGGTTTGTTACCGAAAGAATTTGGTTGGTTTCCGGAAAAAATCACAACCAATTTGGATGCCGTAATTTTAGGAATGCATGCCAAGCCAGAGAATATTGAATTGTTGAAAGCACAAGAGTTGGGAGTGAAAATTTATTCTTATCCAGAGTTTTTGTACGAACAGTCTAAAGAAAAAACACGTGTTGTAATAGGAGGTTCTCATGGAAAGACAACCATTACATCTATGATATTACATGTGTTGAATTATCATAACATAGCAGTAGATTATATGGTTGGTGCCCAATTAGAAGGTTTTGACACCATGGTGCATTTGACAAAAGAAAATGAATTTATTATTTTAGAAGGAGATGAGTATTTATCGTCTCCCATAGATATGCGACCTAAATTTCATTTGTACAAACCTAATATTGCTTTATTAAGTGGAATTGCATGGGACCATATCAATGTGTTTCCAACTTTTGAAAATTACAAAGAACAGTTTCGAATTTTTACCGATTCTCTGACAAACGGAGGAATTATGGTATACAATGAAGAAGATGCTGAAGTAAAAAGTGTTGTGGAAGAAAGTAAGCATACCATAAAAAGATATCCATATGGAACGCCAAACTATAGAATAGAAAATGGAACGACTTATTTGGAAACACCAGATGGAGATATGCCGTTAGAAATTTTTGGAGGACATAATTTACAAAATTTGGCAGGTGCGAAATGGATTTGCCAGCATGTTGGCGTAAATGAAGATGAATTTTATGAGGCCATTGCTAGTTTTACAGGAGCAAGCAAACGTTTGGAAAAAATTGTAGAAACGGAAAGTACAGTAGTTTTTAAAGATTTTGCGCATTCTCCATCAAAAGTAAAAGCAACTACTACTGCTGTTAAAAATCAATATGTTAAAAGAACTGTTTTTGCTTGTTTGGAATTGCATACTTATAGTAGTTTGAATGCTGAGTTTTTACAAGAGTATATAGGTGCTTTAGACAAAGCAGACAAGGCTATTGTATTTTATTCTCCAAACGCAGTAAAAATAAAACAATTGGAAGAAGTTTCTGCCAAACAGATTAAAGATGCTTTTCAACGTGAGGATTTGATAGTATATACGGATCCAAAAGAATTTAGAGAGTTTTTGTTTTCTCAGGATATGAAGGATACCGCATTGCTTTTGATGAGTTCTGGTAATTATGGAGGTTTGGACTTTGATGAGGTGAAAAAATGGATATCCTAAATCATACGGTTGGGTTTTTAATTTATTTGTTATGACCTGTTGTTTCGAGAGTGTTTTTCGAAATATTAAGAAGTGTATATTACTATTACTTTAAGTAAGGATACCTTCTATATGATATTAGGGTATTTGAACTATAAAATTCTATTTTCTATTTGTTTTTTCAAAATTATATTTTAAAAGAAGATGCTTAAAAGACGAGTGTTTACACATGAAATCGAACTAAAATGTAATTTAATGTCTTGTTCTTTAGGTTTTTAATTTGTTTTTTTTTACGAAAAAACTTATTTAGATTTATTTTTTTTATGTAGCTTTACTCAGCTATAAAAAGAAAAAAATTGCAATCTCAAAAAAATAAAATAATCGGTTTGGTTAAATTTCAATTCTGGTAGCCCTAGAAGGGCTGGGTATGATCTGTAAAAACGAAACAATAAAAAATAAAAATTTTAATATATAAATAAAAATAAAATGAAAAAAGTAATTGGAATATTGGGAGTTGTAGCTTTTGCTGTAATTAGCTTTGTAAATGTACAACTAAATGATAATACGTCTTCAGCAGTAATTTTTAATTTAAAAGATGCTCAGGCCTTTTTTGGAAATGCAGAATGTAGTGATGGTAGTGGGAATTTATTGCATTATTGTGGAAGTACTGGAGATGGATGTGTCTGTGGTGGGGCTACGGTTTTGAATACCAAGAAAATTGATAAATAACAAAATTGGATAGAAACAATATTAGGGCATTTATATTAATAAATGTCCTTTGTTTTATAGATAAACTTTGATATGAAATAAAATTATTTCGAGTTGTTTTTAATAAAACGGGAAGATGTTGAAAAACAATTTTAAGATGCAAAAAATATTATTATGAAAAAAAAAGTGCTTTGTCTTTTAAGGACAGGATATAAGTTAGGTGTGTTATTGATTTTTATTGCGATTGGTCTTATAGGTTGTTCAAAAAAAGAAAAAATAAAATACAAGTATGAAGTTCAAAAAGTCAAGTTTCAAAGTTTGAATATTGATAGGGATGTACTTCTTAAACCATATACTATTTTACGGTTCGATTCCTTGTTGGTTGTAGCTGATCAATATGAAGGTAAAGGGTTGTCTATTATTGATTTAAATAAGAAAAAAATAATTAAGAGAGTAGTTTCAATAGGAAGAGGGCCTAACGAAGTACTTTATTCCTCTCCAATTACTAAAACAGGGAAGCGTTCCTTTCAAATTAATGATACAAATCTAAACAAAGTACTTGTCTTTTCTCTTGATAGTCTTTTGCAAGAGGCAAGAAATCCTGTTGTGAGAGTAATTAAATTTGATAAAATACAATTAAAGTCAGGAGAAAGTTTAAAGTATCTGTATGCTATTAATGATAGTCTATCCTTTGGGACAGGAATTTTTAATAAATCGAAATATTTGCAATATAAACACACGAGTGAGGGGGGGGAAATAGAATATAAATACCAATATCCGGAAGATACACGAAAAGAACACCAAGGGGAAGATAACCTTGCCAAGTTTTGGGTTTATCAGGGACGGATGTTTATAAGTCCTGACAGGAAAAAAATAGCATATAGGAGTTATGCCTGTTATTATTATGAATTATTTAATATAGAAGATGGGGATGTGTCTAAAAAGGCAATGGAGATAGATTATTTGCCTTTGTATAGAGGAGAAGGGGTGTTTTCTAAAGAAAACAAAAGTGGGTTTAGTGCAGGAGATGTGTCTAATGATTATGTTTATCTGTTGTTTTTAGGAAGATCTAGTTTAGAATTTGGTGACCTTTCGGGATATTCTAAACAACTTTATAAGATAAATTGGAAAGGAGAAGTCGAGAAAAAATATATTCTTGACAGAGATACCCATTATATTGCTATTGATGAAAACTTGGGACGAATTTATGCAACAACAATTAACCCTAAGACATTGTATATGGAGCTAGGGTATTATGAATTATAACGATAAAATTAAATTTCATGAATGTTTCAAACTTTATAGTTCTAATAGGTTTAGTGTTTTTTATATCTTGTGGAAAGCAAAGTCCTGTTGAAAAACAAAAAAGAGCAATTGTAAAACAATGGATTGGAAAGGAGTTGATTGTACCAACTAACCTAGCTTGTCTTAAAGAATACGAGAGTAAGAGAAAGGAGAATGGAACGACAACAGCTTCTTATGGTTTCGTCCATTTTATTGATGGAGCTTGTGAGAGTTGTATTAGGGAGTTGAATTATCTGGAATCTTTTCTTACGGAGATTAAAGTGCATTTGGATATTACAGTTATTGTGTCTTCTTCCATGCCTAAATTTACAAAAGGTCTTATTGATAAGGCAGATTTTCAGTTCCCTGTTTGCATTGATTCTCTGAATCTTTTTAATATGAAAAATCGATTCAATTCAAATTTAAAAACTTTTTTAATTGATAGTAAAAATCGTATTAAACTCATAGGAGAATTGAAAGATGAAAAATTTCGTAAAGAAATATTGAGAAAAATGCCAAAGCCATAATTATTAAATATGATTTTGAAACTCTAATGCCGGTGTATTTGATAAATATGTTTTAGCGTTTTGAAGTTGAAATTTGGTTAATCAATAAGATCTTTTGTAAAGTTTATTGAATTTATAGGCCTTATCAATTAAGATGAAAGTTAAAAGATTTGGTTACAAGCCTTTCCATATTTTTTTTGACAAAGGTTGCTACAAATCAGAGTAAAAGATCATTTTAATGTTGTTGAATTGTATACTTTTCAGGGATTTAGCAGTTGCTAGATAGCAGGCAAAGTGCTTTTATAATTGTCTGGTATTTAATTGGTATTAAAGTAATATTCTTGAATTTTGTTTCAATTTTTATTATTCTGAGAGCTGAGATAAGAATAACAGTTTGTTCTAAAGTAATGTAGATTTGAACCTCTCATAAAACTCAGATTTGTATTTTTGACCAATAGGAATTAGGTGTTTTTTAATTGCTATCTGATTGCCATTGATAACTTCAACTTTATCCATAGAAACTGCAAATGACTTATGGGTTTGTATAAAGTTTGAAGTAGCTAATTCTTCTAAAATTTTTGAAAAACGATTGTTGGTAAGCAAGAAAGTGTTTTTCATATGAATTTTCACATAATCTCCCAAAGCTTCAATAAATAAGATTTCTGTCGTTTTTATTTTGTGTAATTTTTTATCTGCTTTAATCAGTATAAAAGAATTCTTTGAAAGGTTGTTTACAGGAACTTTAATAGCTTCTATGGCTTTGTTTATAGCCGTTAAAAATCGTTCAAAGGAAAAAGGTTTTAATAGGAAATCTATAGCGTTTACTTCAAAACCATCGACAGCATATTGTGGGTAAGCTGTTGTGAAAATTACTTTTGGTGGGTTTTGCAATGATTTGTAAAAAGCCAATCCCGATATTTTGGGCATGTTGATATCTAAAAAAATCAAATCAATTTTAGGATGTGTATTCAACCTTTCTAAGGCTTCGATAGCATTGTTGCATGTTGCTATGAGGTGCAGTGTGTTGATGTCTGCAATAAATTTTTTCAATACATTCTGTGAAGAACGTTCGTCTTCTACAATCAAACAATTAATTTTCATTGTTGTCAATTTTTAAAGAAACAGTAAATGTTTTATTTGTTTTTGAAATTTTAAATAGATGTTTATTTGGATATACCAATTCTAAATTTTTTCTAATGTTTTTTAGTCCAACTCCAGAATGATTGGACTCTTGTTTAGAATTAGCTTTGTCGTAAGTATTTTCAATTAAAAAATGAAGTTTTCCTTTGGTATTGGTTAGTTTTATTTTGATAAATGTTTTTTCAATACGAGCTTCAATCCCATGTTTAAAACTGTTTTCAACCAATGGTAATAATAGCATTGGGTAAATTTTAAAAGTGTCGTTTTCTATTATGGTATCAAAGTTTATTTGGGCCGATTCAGGATGTCTGAACTTTTGAAAATCTATATAGTTTTGAAGTAAGGTAATTTCATCTTTTAGAGAGACTGTAGGAGTATTGGAATCGTAAATAACATAGCGTAAAATATCTGACAATTGTACAATGGCTTGCGTAGTTTCTTTCTTTTGATTCAAAGCTAAGGAATAAATTACATTTAAAGAATTGAATAAAAAATGCGGATTTATTTGAGACCGTAACGAATTTAATTGTCTATGGATTTGTTGATTCTCTAACTTTAATTTTTCATTTTCACTTGTGTTTAAATAAAACCAATCTTCAGAAAGTCGTATGAGCATACTAGCTATTAAAAAGATACTAAATATGGTAATGAGTTTAGTGTTGGAGTGGTAAGAAATGAAATAATAATCTGGAAATATATCATCAATTAAAGAATCAAAAAACCAATGATTGATTTGACTAAAAAGAAGAATGGTTATAATAAACAACAGGCTAAAAACAACATATTTTTCTTTTTGTAAAAAATAAGGAATCCAGATATATAGATTAAGAGTTGCAGGGATGATAATTGTAGCTAAAAAACAGGCCGTGTAGATATAATCTATCTTTTCTGGTGTGTTATTTTGGCTAAAAGAAAAAAGTAGAATAGCAAAAGAACAGAGCCATAACAGTAGATTGAAGATAATACTATTATGGCTACTGTTTCTTGGAAGAGAATTAGTTTTTTGCATTGTTTCTTTTTAGGTTAAAACCAATAGAGTTGTCCCACTTTTTTTGATCATTTGATTTCATGTACTTTTTTATGAATTTCTGTAATTCTTTTGGAGAAGCGGTTAATAAGATATCATTTTCTGGCCCAGTTTTTTCATGCTTTATTTTAATTCTGTTACTTTTAAATAGTTCTCTTATTTTTTCTTCATCAAGCCAGTTCAAGTCTATAGAGTTGTCCGAAACTATATCAAATTTCACTAAAGAATGTGTACCAGTTAAATGCAATGCTGCCAATAAATTTAGAGAATTACATTCACTAAAAAATTCAAAGGGAGAGAAATCCAAAAATAATTGTTTGTCAATTTTGAAAGGAGTAGCAGAAAATGTGGCTTTGTTTTGATCCTTGTCTGTATAAGTGATTAGGTAACTTGCTTTGTGATGATTGTAAATTTTTTGATTGTCTGTTGAAAGCTCAGAAGGTTTGTTTTTTTTGTTCTTTTTTAAAAGAACTTCTCTAAAAGATTGAATATTCCAATGTCCTTTTTCATTTGTTAGATTGTCCCACTCTCCAATAAATACTTTTTGATAAGAAAGGTTTTTTTTTGTGTAAAATGGGTGTAGTGATTTTACAATACAAGAGTTCAATAGAAATAAACTCAATAGCACAATAAGATTTCTTTTTTTCATAATAGTCAAATTTAATTATTTGAATACAAAAAAAAGGAAGAAAGCTTTTAAAATAAATTTTATTCGTTGAACACGTTTATTTTCTAGTCAAACAGGTAGTGTTCATTAAAGTGTGTCTTTGATATCTCTCAACCTCAAACTTAGTAATACTATTTTTCTTTTAAAGTTTCATCAAATTTAAAATTATATATTGGTACTTCTTATTTAGGTAAAAGTTATTTGTTAATAGAGGTTTTTTTCTTCATCTTAGCATAATTTGTTGAAGATATTCCATACTTTTTCTTAAAGCATTTTCTAAAATAACTTACATCTTGAAATCCAACTTTATAACTAACTTCATTGATGTTGTAATTATCCTGTTCTAACAATTTTGCAGCAATTGATAATCTATAATTTCTAATAAACTCAACAGGACTTGTTTCTGTAATTGCTTTGACTTTTCTATAGAAATGCATCCTGCTTAGTCCTAGTTCTTTACCTACTTTGTTTACATTTAGTTCTGGGTCTGTAATGTTGTCTCTAATGTAAGTTGATAATTTCTCAAGAAACTTTTCGTCAGCAGAATCAGTGTATATTTCAGAATCTTTTAATAGAACTTCTTTTCTCGAATAGTTTTTTATACTATTCATTGAATGAATTAAATTGTGAATTTTAGATTTTAAAATTTCTATATTAAATGGTTTTGAAATAAAATCGTTAGCTCCAGTATCATATCCATCAAGCTCAATAGATAATGCCGTTCTTGCTGTGAGTAAAATTATTGGAATGTGACTTGTTTTTGAGTCTGCTTTTAATATTTTACAAAGCTCTAAGCCTGTCATTTTTGGCATCATGATGTCCGAAACAATAATATTAGGGCGATGTTTTTTTACCATAGATAAACCGATTTCTCCATTTTCGGCTGAAAATACATCATAAATTGGAGATAGAGTTTGGATTAAAAACTTTTTTAAATCGTAGTTGTCTTCTATAACTAAAATAGAGTGTTTTTTGTTTTCTTTATTATTTTTTGGAATTACTTTAGAGTTAGCTGAACCCTTATTCTTATCTAGTTCCCATTGAGACTCTAAAAAAAGTTTTTCTTCCTCAGTATAAATATCGTCGGAAGGTATTCCAACGGTAAATTCAGTATGTTTGTCTAGTTCACTTTGTACTTTAATATATCCTTTATGTATCTCCACAAGGTTTTTAACAAGTGAAAGACCAATTCCAGAACCCTTTTGGGGGTGTTCAATTTGGTCATATCCTTGAAAAAATCGATCAAAAATATTTTTTAGGTTTTCTTTTTCGATACCATGTCCTGTATTTCTTATAATTATTTCAATGCAATCTATATCTTCTTTGGATTGCCCATGTTTCTCTTGTATTTTAACAGTGATTTCACCACCTAAAGGGGTGTATTTAAATGCATTTGATAATAAATTGTATAATATTTTTTCAATTTTATCTTTATCAAACAGTATCTTTTTGTTTGGAATGCTTGTCGTAAATGAAAATTTTATATCATTAGTTTTTGCCAGTTCTTGAAATGAAAAGATGATTTCTTTAATAAATGGTACTAGAGGTTCTTTTGCCAAAAGTAGAGAAAGTGTGCTCGTTTGTAATTTACGGAAATCCATTAATTGATTTACCAATCGAAGCATTAGACTTACATTTTTTTTAATAAGCAATAAATGGCTATTTGCTTCTTGGGTTTTAAATTTCCCAATTAACTCTTGTAAGGGACCATGAATTAATGTCAAAGGCGTTCTAAAGTCATGTGAAATATTGGTGAAAAACTTTAATTTTAACTTGGTGAGGTCTTCTAATTGTTGTTTTTCTAGCTTTTCTAATTTAAGGTTATTTTCAAGATGTAGTTTGATTAAAAAATATTTTCTAATAATTAAAAATAAAAGTATAGCAATAATGGTGTACAAAATATAAGCCCATGTTGTTTTCCAATAGGGGGGGAGTTTAATAATGTTTAATGTCACAATATTTTGGTTCCAAATTCCATCAGTATTAGCTGATTTTAATTTGAATGTATATTTACCCGCGTCTAAATTTGTATAGGTAGCAGACCTCTTGTAACCAACATAATTCCAATCGGTTTCCAAACCATCAAGCATGTATGCGTATTTATTTTGTCCTAGTTGATCGTAATTGAGAGCGATATAGTCTATGGAAAAAATACTTTGAGCATGAGAAAATGTGATCTCATCTGTCTCATTAAGTGGTTTTTTTAGAAGGCCACTTTTATCGTTAGGAGTAATTAATTTATTGAGCAGTTTTAATTCTGTTAGGCTTAAGTCTGGTGTAAAAGAACTAACATGTATATTTTCTGGGTTGAAACTTATAAAACCATCAAGCCCTCCAAAAAATATATGTCCTTTTGAATGATTTAGAGAGGATTTTTCGTTGAATTCCTCTATTGAGAGTCCATTATTTGGCGTGTAATTTTTAAATATTTTATATTCTTGTTCAAATTTTGAAATACCACTAGGTGTTGAAATCCAAAGATTATTTTGGAGATCCTCTTCTATATTATAAACGATATCGTTTACAAGACCATCTCTTACTCTGTACTTAATAAAAGTATTATTTGTCCGATTCATTAAATTCAACCCACCACCATAAGTACCTATCCATAATTGATTTTTGGAATCTTCAAAAATAGTATAGATACTATTATGACTTATGCTATTTGAGTTTTTGGAATCATGAATGTAGTGTTTAATTGTTCCTTGTTCAACAAGTAGTAAGCCGTTTTGTTTGGTTCCTACCCATATATTGTTCGAAGAATCTTCAAACAATGTCATTATTGAGCTGTCATTTTTTTGAAGCTGAACCCTGTTTATTTGAAGTGTTTTCGGATCAAAGGTGTTTAATCCGCTTTCTGACCCAATCCATATCCTGCCAGATTGATCTTCAATTAAAGATATAATACTATTATCACTAAGGCTATTCTGATTGTCTTTTTCATGATAATATTCCTGAATGGTACCTGTCTTAAAATTCAAAAATTTGAGACCATTTAAATGCGTTCCAATCCAAAGATTTTGATTTTTGTCTACTAAAAGAGATTTGATAGTTCTACAATTTAATTCTTTACCATGAAAAGCATCGATTCTAGAAAAGGACTGATTTAAATAGTCAAAATAATTCAAACCACCGCCTTCTGTGCCAATCCATATATTACCTTGTTTATCTTCAACCATGGCACCTACAATGTTATTGCTTAAGCTATTTTGTTCAATAGGATTGTGTTTGAAATGTGTAAATTGTTTTGAGTTAAGGTTAAGAAGGTTTAGGCCTCCGAAATAAGTTCCAGCCCATAAAAAATCATCATCATCTAATAATAAAGAACGTATGGAATTATGACTTATACTTCCAGAGTTTCCTGTAGTGCTTTTATAAACTTCGAACTTATGAGTTTCAGTATTATAATAATTTAAACCGTCGTACGTGGCAATCCACAAATTGGAATGTTCATCGAAATCCAATGCCCATATTATATTGTTTGAAAGTGAATTGTCTGATTCCTCAAGATGTTTTATATGAGAAAATATACCATCTTTATTTAATATGGAAATACCATTATCAATAGTACCTATCCATAATTTTCCATCTTTATTTTCAACAATGGTTCCAATAAAATTACTACTAATGGAATTAGAATTAGTGGGGTCGTGTTTGTATCTAGTAAATTGATTGGAGTTTTTAATAAATTTATTAAGACCTCCAAATTTTGTCCCAATCCAAATATTATTTTTGCTGTCTTCATAAATAGCATAAATATGATTACCACTAAGAGAATTTTGATTATGAAAAATATTGTGAAATCGTTTAAAAGAAGTTGTGTTCTGAGTCATTAAATTAAGTCCGTTCTCTGTACCAACCCATAAACCTCCATTTGAATCACAGAGAATAGAAAGAATATCATTGTTGGAAATTGAGTTGTTTATTGTGGAATCATTTTTATAAACTGTAAATTTTTCATTTACTCTGTTAAACGAATTTAAACCATTTTTTGTGCCAATCCATAATCTACCATTGCCATCTTCTGTAATTGTAGTTATAAAATTGTTGCTAATACTGTTAGCGTCGAGGTTGTCGTGTTTATAAACTTTAAAACGATATCCGTCATATCTATTTAATCCATCTCGTGTTCCGAACCACATATAGCCTTTAGAATCTTTAAAAATGGCCATGACACCATTTTGAGACAATCCATTTTTTGCAGATAAGTGATTAAATGTAACCGTTTTGTTTTGTGAAAAGATTGGATTGATGTAAAAAGATGCTATTAGAAAAATAATAAAAGTGGAGTACGATTTAATCTTATGTTTTTTCATTCAAGGCAGAATTATGAAAATAAATTATGAACCAGGAAACCAAGGTTTATAAAAATAGGTTAGAAAGGATGATACAAATATACCAATTATTGTTTGTTTTTGGGCTAAAATTACCTATAAGATTATGTTGCAATGGGTGAGTGTTATGTGTGTTTGTTCTGAAATCATAAAGTTTTTCATGAGGAAAGACTAAAAACAAGATTAATTTTTGAAGAGAAACAAAGTAAAGTTAATATTATAGATAATGTTTTTTTAAGTCAATATAAATGTAAATATTGTGTTTTTGTTAAATATTAAGGGTTTTGGCTTTGTTTTGTTGAAAAACAGATTGTAAGGTACTACAAGTTACTAATGGCTTTTTATAAAAATATTCGCTCTTGCTTATACAATATTTAGAGAGTTATTTAATTGAGGTGTATAATCAAGAAGGTACAAATGTACCTGTTTATTGGTTTTTTTATACTTATGTATTTGTCTTCGTTGGTTCTATGTTTGTAGCGAACATAAAAACAATATCAATAATGAAAAAAATCACAGGAATTACCTTATTAATGTTGGCACCACTTTTTTTAGGTGCTCAATCTTTCAACTTTAATACTGATGGAGATACGGAAAATTGGAAAAGTTTTGGAAGTTCTACAATGAGTGTTACAAATGGAGTTTTAAAATATACTCCTGTTACACCTACAAAAGATGCAAATATACAATATCATAAAGGCATAGATGCTAGCAGTAGTAGGTATGTACATATTGTGTTAAAAACGCATAGTAAAGTTGCAGAAACTTTAACTTTTTATTTTAAAAACCCCGATGCTGTATTTACAAGTGTTGCCTTAAACTCTATTCCTTCGAAAGGGTATATAGTTTATGACCTTGATCTTAAGGAGAAAGCAGGATGGTCAGGTATCGTTAATGATGTTCGTATCCGTCTTCGTAGTAAAACAAATACGAATCCAACAGATTATTATGAATTTGAACAAATTGTTTTTGATAACAATGCCAATTTAAAAATTTAATCAAAAAGTTAATAGACACGTTTGTCGTATCCTAATTTAAATTAGGGTTTATTACAAACTTTGTTTTAGTAAAATAGTAACTAAAAATTATATAAAGATGAAAAAAATTACAATGATTACGCTCTTAATGATAACTCCTTTTTTAATATATGGGCAGACATTTAATTTTAATACTGATGGAGATAGTGAAGATTGGTCTGGCTTTGGTTCAACAACAAGAGATGTTTCTGGAGGTGTTTTAACAGTGACATTCACAGGTGCTTTTAACGATGTTCCCGTTACTTACAATGGAAGTAGTGTAAGTACAAGTAACAAATACTTGCATATTTTGGCAGATATTGGTAGTTCAGAAATAAATGCGTTTTCACTTCAGGCTACTACAAGCGCAGGAAGTGTTCTTACAGGGACGGTTTTTACAAAGCCAGTCGGATCAGGTTTTAACGTTTATACAATTGATCTTACAGGGCAAGCAAACTGGACAGGTACAATTAGCGACCTTCGAGTACGTATACGTAACACTGCAGGTGATGGAGGGTTAACTGCTAATGGAGAAACTGTGAAATTTGATAAAATTATTTTTGATAATAATGCAGCCCCTCTTGTTAGTAGTTTTGAATTTAATACCGATGGGGATAATGAAGGTTGGACTGGTTTTGGTTCGACAACTAGAGTTGTATCTGGAGGTAATTTGACAGCTACTGTAACTGGTGCTTTTAATGATGTGCCTATTCTTTATGGAAACAATATAGATACTAGTAATAAGTTTGTTCATGTTGTTGCAGAAATTAATAGCGATGCTATAGATGCAATATCTCTTCAGGCGACTACAAGTACAGGAGCTGTTCTTGCAGGTACCAGTTTTTCAAAGCCAGTTGGATCAGGTTTTAATATTTATACAATTGATCTTACGGGGCAAGCAAACTGGAGTGGAGATGTTACAGACCTTCGCTTTCGTATGCGTAACACGGCAGGAGATGGAGAACTTACTGTAATAGGAGATACATTTGTGTTTGACCAAATTATTTTTGACAACAGTGCTACTTTAAGTGCTGATTCATTAGAAAAATTTAATTTCAGTTACTTTCCGAATCCAACAAAAGACAGGTTGCAATTATCAGCGGCTAAGTCAATTAAAAAAGTTACTCTATTTAACTTACTAGGTCAACAAGTGTTTACTGAAATGTTTAACAATCAAAAAACTGCTAGTTTAAATGTTTCTAGCTTTAAAACAGGTGTTTACGTAATGAAAGTTCAAATTGAAGATGCTGTAGGGACGTTTAAATTTTTGAAAGAATAAAAAAAAGGTATGCATATGTTTTTAAATTTTAGAATCGATGCATACCTCTTTTAGGATACCTGTAAGCGGAAATATGGTGTTTTTTTTGTAAAACTATTGAGACTTCAAATAGCATCTAAAAAAAATACAAATTGATCTAGATAATTAAAAAAAATAGATATTAAGGATGCAAATATGAACCTGTTCACTGTTGCCTTTTTCTTAGACAAGTATATCTATTGGGTATAAATTTATCTCTAAATATATTATAGACTTAAAGATGAAAAATATTACAATGATTACGCTCTTAATCATAACTCCTTTTTATATGTATGGGCAGACATTTAATTTTAATATTGATGGAGAGACAGAAAATTGGGTGAGTTTTGGAAGCTCAACAAAAGTTGTAGCAGCGGGCATTTTAACTTATACACCTGTTACTCCAACAGCAGATGCAAATATACAATATAAGCAAGGTATAGATGCCAGCATCAATAAGCATGTGCATATTGTATTAAATACCCATAGTGCAGTTACGGAAACGCTAACTTTAGAATTTAGAAATCTTGGAGCAGTACTTACAAGTGTTGTCGTAGATCCTAGTCCTTCGGTCGGTTTTGTAACCTATGATTTTGATCTTAGTGGAGAAGCCTTTTGGACAGGTACCGTTAGTGACATACGCATACGAATGCGCAGTACTACAAATACGGGTTCAGCAGATTATTATGAATTTGATGAAATTATTTTTGATAATAATACTACTTTACCAAGTTCTAATGTACCAAATCAAACGGTTAGCGAATTGGTTGATTTTGGTGAAGGATCTAGTTCTAAGGGTAGCCCTTCATTTGCTTATTATGGTAATTATGTATATGTATTGTATACAAGCTCTTCTAATTTTATGGGAAAAATGTGTAGGTACGACTTAGTCAATGAAACAGCAGTTTGGTCAGGAGATTTATTTCCTACAATTGGAGAACATGACTCGAGTCATAATGATGCTGCAATTGCCGTAGACGGAGATGGATATATACATTGCTGGATAGGTTTGCATAATAGTAATATGTCGTATTATAGATCAATAAGCCCTGGTTCATATAATAACTTCAGTGCAGATTTGGGAAGTACCATGCCTAGTAATACAAATGCGTACACTTACCCGTCAGCATGTACTTCCAGTAATGGTGATGTGTTTGTTATTTTACGTCACGATGGTGTAGGAACTGAGTCTGACGAAACCCAATGGTTATATCATTGGAATAATACGAGTAACATTTGGTCCGTAAGCAAAGTGAAAGCAACCGCTGACCGAAATGCATATTGGAGTGTTTTACATGCTGATAAAAATAATAATGTACATGTTGTAACAGCTTGGTCTAGAAGGCACTTTGGAGCGAATACGTTTCAAAAGGGCACTTATTTACGTTATGATGTAGGGCGAGATAAATATTTCAAAGCAAATGGAGCAGAAGTTGGTATTCCTGTAAGCATAGAATCCAGTAATGCAGATAAGTTTTATCCTGGTGAAATTCCATGGAATGATGATGTTATTGAAATTCAGACACCAAAGGTAACTGTCAATAACCAAGGACATCCGGTAGTATCTTATGCTCATAATACAGATGCTAACTATAGCCGTAGTGCACCTATATATAAAATGAATATTGCTACTTGGACAGGGACAGAATGGTTGCGAGTAGATGATATATTATCTGATGTTGTACCTGATTTTTCACGCCCTCCTATTACTAATACAGGAAACAGAATTAATGTTATTGGTAAAGGTATAACAAAGGGCAGTACGCTTGTTTCTTCTGTGGATAATGGAGTTTCATTTAAAGTATCAAATAGCTTGATTAGTAACGGTGCAGATGAATCTCTAAATTATAATATTACTACCGACTTATTTATTGATTTTAGAAAATTATATAAAATAGTTTACAATGACAACAGTTTAAATATAGAAGATTTTCAAGAGTTTAATTTTAAATATTCTCCAAATCCAACAAGTGATTATTTAAAATTATCATCTATTAAACCAATTGAAACTATAAAATTGTTTAATCTATTAGGACAACAAGTACTCACTAAAACTTTTAACAATCAAAAAGAAGTTGATTTAAATATAACCAGTTTTAAAGCAGATGTTTATTTAATGAAAGTTCGTATTGAAGGTCGTGTAGAGACTTTTAAGATTTTGAAAAAATAGCATATGAAGAAGTAATAATTAGCTATGTAATTTCAAATAGAATAAAAGGATATGTTTGTTTTTTTTGAATAATCCTTTGGCAAACAAACCGTAAATTAATATTAACTAAAAAAAAGATACCATGCAAAACATGCAAAAATTCATTAAATTTATTTTCTTTTCTTTATTGATTTTAGAA
>Ga0105356_10000385_pt1 | contig 41464 bp, 36 predicted proteins | sample GOMGulsemesocosm_3_FD_83502 | JGI IMG/M metagenome (GOLD analysis project Ga0105356, IMG submission 83502) | Methane-oxidizing microbial communities from mesocosms in the Gulf of Mexico - GOM9D Gulf of Mexico | ecosystem: Environmental > Aquatic > Marine > Cold seeps | place: Gulf of Mexico...
ATTCTAAATCTTCGGAAGAACATTTACCTGGAACCAAAATCATAAATGCATTCTATAAAGGATTTGACACGCTTGATGAAGCTTATGACATCATTTGTAAGTATGATGCTGATTTAATTTTTCCAGAAAATTATTTAGAAACTTTAGTAAGTCATTTTAAATCCAATGATGCTTTAGGGATGGCCGCTGGGTTTTGTTATATAAAAAAAGATAACCGTTGGGTTATCGAAGGCCTAACTGAAAAAGATCATATTAGAGGGGCTCTTAAAGCCTATAGAAAAGCATGTTTTTTAGATATTGGAAAATTAAAACGCTCTATGGGATGGGATACCATTGATGAGCTTTTAGCCCTATACTTTGACTGGGAATTAAAAACGGATGCCTCATTACATGTAAAACATTTGAAGCCTACCGGAGCTAATTATGCCAAAGGGTCTAAATATCTACAAGGCGAAGCCCTATACAAACTTCGTTTTGGTATTGTATTGGCCTTTTTATCTGCTCTCAAGCTCGCTTACAAAAAGAAAAGTCTTAAGTTGTTTATAAACTACTGTCTAGGTTATTTAAAGGCAGCAAGGACTAGCACAGACTATTTAATCACCTCTGAACAAGGGAAATTTATACGTCAACGACGATGGAAAAAAATTTTTCAAAAAGTCTTCTAAATTATTTGTCAATTCTAATTACAAAACTATATTTGCCGTCAGATTGCCGATGTAGCTCAGCTGGCTAGAGCAGCTGATTTGTAATCAGCAGGTCGTGGGTTCGAGTCCCTCCATCGGCTCTATTAAAACAATAAGCATCAATCATTTTTTGGTTGATGCTTTTTTTTGTCTCTTAACTTAAATATAACGGTTAGTCTATCCGAAAAATATGCTAAGATTCACCCCTTTGCTATATTAAACTAAACACTTTCCGCCTTTTAAATGTTTTAAAAAAAAATTAAAGCAGATAATAGACATAGAGTTGTATTCCATCGAGGAATGGCCAACCATAAATTATTTGAAGCAAAATAATTCCTTGTCAAAAAAAGCAGTAAAAATTAACACATCTTTAAAACTTCAATAAAAATAAACGCATAGTTTTAAGTCTTAAAAAACTCAGAAACAAATGAAGGCTTCAATATTTATCTTTTTTGTAAGTTCCCTAATGTCTTATGGACAAGAACGTGATTTTCACAACCCAAATGGAAATCGATATTCATTAGGAAAAGACATAAAAAGAACATCATCCATTAGTTATGGCGATATTGACAATGATGGTGATTTAGACATTTTGGTAGCAAATGGTAGACACTGGCCAGATCAGAATGAAATCTATCTAAATTCAGGTAATGGTAAGTTCTCGGTATCCTTCAATTTAGGTTTTTATAGATCAACAACTTATGCTACAGAAGTTGGTGATTTTGATAATGATGGAGACTTAGATATTGCTGTTGGAAATGACACTGCACCTAACAGACTTTTTTTTAATGATGGCTCCGGGAAATTTATTGAAAAAGGAGGATTTGGAACTCAATATTCTCCTACTAGAAATTTAGCAATTAGCGATATCGATAATGATGGCGATTTAGATATCCTTGTTACTAATCGTGGATTTAAAAATGAAATATGTTTAAATAACGGAAAAGGTGTTTTTGATAAGGTTATTCATTTTGGACAAAATGAAGACTCCACAATTGATGTTAAAGTATTTGATATAGATAATGATGGTGACAACGACTTAATTTTGGCCAATAGAGATCGACAACAAAACTATATTTACTTAAATGACCACATGACTTTTAATGAAACTATACCATTTGGCACAGGTAATGATGAGACTAGAACAGTTGCTGTTGCCGATTTTAACAATGATGGTTTTGCTGATATTCTAACAGGAAATATTGAACAACGGAATCAATTATACTTCGGAAGTGAATCCATGGATTACAAAAGACATATAGATATTAGCAACACTGAAGATTTAACTTTTTCACTGGATGTAGCTGACTACGATAATGATGGCGATATTGACATAGTAATAGGTAACCATAGTGGGCCAAATAGAGTTTACATTAATACTGAAAATGGATTAAAGTTTCGAAGTGTTGATTTAAGTCAACATGCTTATAACACATACGACATTAAATTTATTGATTTAAATAATGACAAATACCTTGATATTATCGAAGCAAATTCAGAAGCAATCAATGTTTTTTACTACAATATCATTCCTAATAGAAAGGAAGACTAGGAATACTTGAAACCAAAAAATGAAAGCGATAATTCATCTTTTTACTTGTCGTAATTTCATTTTAATAAAACGGAACAAAAAAAAATAGTTTAAACTATAATAATACTAAAGTCTTAATTAAATCCTTTCAAACACAATTAATTGAGTAACATTATTGAACGATACATTCAATACAATTCATCTCTATCGCAATTATCTCTGGTTTAAACACCTGACGACCTTTAATCACCTGACTAATTTTCCGACTGTTTTTAATATCATCTAATGGATTTGCATTAAGTATTACCAAATCAGCAATTTTTCCTAGCTCTATAGTTCCATAATCGCTTTCCTTTTTAAGAAACTCGGCGCCATTATATGCTGAAGTTTGTAATGCTTCCAATGGAGATATTCCAACCATAACCATTGCTTCCAATTCCTTATGCAGGGAAACCCCTGGATAGGTAAAAGAGTTAAAAGCACCACTATCTGATCCTGCTAATAACTTCACGTTGGCATCATGTAGAGATTTTGTCAATTTTTTAAAAAAAGTATTCAGTGCTTTACGGTCTTCTCTCGCTTTCACTGAAGAATTTAAAGCTCGGCTTATTCTTCCTTCATATGTTGCAATGATTCCCTCGTCCATAATTTTTAAATACGCATCATTGTCATGATTTTCTTCATCCAAATAACTTAATACATCTCCAATATGCAAGGTTGGAACAACATATGTATTGTTTTTATTTAAAAGTTGAAATGTATTTTGAGCTGTTGTATCCTGATAGGTAGCCATTAATTTTTCCATGGATTGCCAAAAACCATAGTCTTTATTAATTATAGCCTGTGTAATCTCCCTTTCTTCTGAAGAACTTCCCTTTAATATATAATATAAATGTTCAACAGCACCCAATCCCGATTCTACAGTTTCTTTTAATTCAACTGAGAAAGGCATATGTCCAGAAGTAATCATTCCTCTTTTTGTCGCTTCAGAAATGGTTTGTAAATAAGCCTTTCCAGAAATTTGACTATCATATATTTTAACAAAATCAACCTTTAATTTTTGAAGAGTATCCAGAGCCTTATTAACATCTGAGTCATTTTCAACTTCTAAAGAACCTGCCCAAGTAGCCTTATGCCCATCAATTTTGGGCCCAGAAGTAAAAATTGTTGGTCCAACCAAATCACCAGCATTAACTTGAGATCTCCATTCTAAAACCGATGGGGTTAAATCCCCACCAGCATCACGAACCGTAGTTATACCATTCGCAATAAAAAGTTTTAGAAAATCCTTATTCGCTTCAATAAGACTATCGCCGCCTCTAAAATGCACATGATTGTCCCAATACCCCGGAAGAATATAGCTATTGGACACATCGATAATTTGTTCCGATTTAAATGTAACTTCTTTGTTTACAGCAGTGATTTTAGCAATCCTACCATCCAAAATATAAATATTTTTCTTTTCTATATTACCGGTTACTATATCGATTACATTTCCATTTTCTAAGACCAAATCGTAAATTGGTACATGTTCTTCTTTACAACCAAAACATACCAACATGAATATTAATACCCCAAAATAATATCTCATAAATTTCATATTTTAATTAAACACCTAAAATGAATTAATCACTAAAACACCTTTATGTTCAAAGGTATTCATATTTGGCAATGCTAAAGTCGCCTCTTCCAAACTGATAGTGCGTTCCAAAAGTTTTTCGGGATGTAATATTCCATCACTAATCATTTGTAACATTTCTGGATATTTATGCGCCTGCATGCCATGGCTTCCAATTATTTCCAACTCATTTGCTAAAACCATATCCATGGGCACCTTTGGATGTTTATGGTCTCCCGTCATTAATCCCACTTGAATATGTTTTCCTCTTTTTCGTAATCCAGAGATAGAATTAAAACAGGTTGAAGCACTTCCTAAAGCATCTAAAGAAACATGGGCTCCTCCTCCAGTGATCTCTTTGATTGCCGCAACCACTTCTAAATTATTTAATGCATTTATTGTTGATGACGCTCCCAATTCTTTTGCAAAGGATAATGTATCGTCATTAATATCAATGGCTGTGACCTGTGCTCCCAGAGCCTTGGCAATCATTATCGCCGATAATCCAACGCCTCCGCATCCATGAATCGCAACATGTTGACCTTCCATAACTTTTCCTTGTGCCACAATAGCTCTAAAGGATGTTATAAACCGACAGCCCAACGTTGCGGCGGTAACATTAGAAATACTATCTGGAATTTTGACCAAATTAGTATCGGCATAATCCAAAGTTACATACTCAGCGAAGGAGCCATGATGCGTAAATCCTGGTTGTGATTGGTAATCACATACCTGATGATTCCCTGAATTACATTCTCCGCAAAGACCACAACCACAAACAAAAGGAACAGTAATACGATCTCCAATTTTAAATTTTTTAACATCCGTTCCAACGGCTTCGATAACACCTGCTAATTCATGACCAGGAACATGAGGTAATTTGATATCTGGATCGTGCCCCATCCAACCATGCCAATCACTTCTGCACAGTCCTGTAGCTTTAACCATTACTACAACTCCATCACGTTTTGGTATTGGATCTTTTAACTGTTGAATGCTGATTTTACCTTGAAATTTTTCAAAAACTGCTGCTTTCATTAATAGTGTCTTGACGTTGCATCTAAAGTAAAAAAATAATGATTCTAAAACTAAACCAAATCAACATCATATTCACTATCATAAACTTTCAATAAAAATGCAACATTCGTTAAAATAAGTAGTCTTTATTAAAATTTTTAAGCATGTCAGACAAAAAAGTCCTTTATTTTATTTCGTTTTTCAGTTTCATAATTACAATTTCAGCACAAAATTATAACGCAAAAAACTTAAATCTTAAAACCTCTAATTATGTAATTCATACTACGGTTGATTACAATAATCAAAAATTGAATTCAACTTGCGAACTCACACTTACAAACCCGTCAAACGAAACTATTAGCACCATTCCTCTCCTACTTTATCGTTTGTTAAAAGTTAATTCCATTACTGATGAAAACGGCAATCCTCTGTCCTTTACCCAACGGATTGTCGCTTTTAATGATTGGGAGGTTTATCAAGTCAATTTCATAGAAATTAATCTTGATAATCCTATCAGAAAAAACGATTATAAAAAAATTACGATTAACTACAGTGGTCATTTATTAGGTTATACAGAAACGGGCATGAGTTATGTTAAGGATAATATTTCTCCAGAATTCACAATCCTAAGACCAGATTGTAATGCCTACCCTAGTCTTGGTTATCCATCTTTTAAAATTAATGGCACTGCATTAGAACACTTTAATTATACGGTTCATGTTACAGTTCCAGATTCATTGGTAGTGGCCAATGGAGGAAAATTAATCGCCAAAACGGAAGTAAATGGGTTGGCTACTTATTCTTATAAAAACATTAAACCTGCATGGCGGATTGATCTAGCCATTGCCAATTATAAAATTATTCAAGATGGGGATATTAAAATTTTTCATTTTCCACAAGATGCAAACAATGCTCAACGGATTTTAAAAGCTACGCATCAAACTATTGATCTCTATAGTCAATGGTTTGGAAAATTAAATAATTCAGCAAAATTTTCAATCATTGAAATTCCAGACAATTGGGGATCTCAAGCAGATGTAACAAGTATTATTCAAGCAGCTGCTGCATTTAAAAATAGTGAACACCACTATGAGTTATATCATGAAATATCACATCTATGGAATGTAAAATCTAAGGATGACTATTCCCCCCGATGGAATGAAGGCTTGGCTATGTTTCTGCAATATTTAACTGCTGATATTTTAGAAGAAAAGCATTTGCTTCATGAGAAAACCAATGCCTATATCTCTCGAATAAAAGATTCTGAAAAATATAAAAAAGTAGCCTTGATAGATTATGGAAAAGAGGGGGTATCGGGTTATTCATATACCACAGGAATGGTTATGTTTCATGTGCTTTACAATATTGTTGGCGCCGATGAATTCAATAGTCTTATAAAAAAATACTACGAGAAATACACTAATACTAGTGCGACAACTATTGAATTCATGAATTTAGCAAATGACCTTACTTCTATAGATTTAACAACTTTTTTTAAGGACTGGATTTACACCTCTCACTATGTAGAAGTCATCAAAAATTACGCGTCAATAGACCGTCTATCAAATTACTACAGCAAATAAAATCTTTAATAACAAACAAGATAAATACATCTATACCCTCAATAATCCAGTAATGTTCTAATCTTCTTTTTTATTTTCTCTGTAGAAGGAATCATAGTTTGTTCAAGAGTAGCATTTAATGGAATTGCCGGCATATTCTCACTGCCAATGGTCATTACTGGAGCATCTAGAAACTTAAAACAGTCTTCTTGGATTTTTCCTGCAAGTGCTCTGGCAAAACTATTATTTGATGGCTCCTCAGTAACAACTAAACATTTTCCTGTTTTTTTAACTGATTTCATAATTGCGTCTTCATCTAAAGGAAATAATGTTCGCAAATCAATAACTTCAATTTGATCCTTCATTCCCAATTCTGAAGATGCATTCATTGCCCAATGTACACCCATACCATAAGAGACAATAGTAAGGGTTTCAAGATGCTCTTGCTTCCAAATTTCTTGCAATACCCAAGCTTTTCCAAAAGGTAATATATAGTCCTCGGCAGGCTCTATTGATGTTGCTCCTAGAGTCCCGGGTACTTTGCTCCAATACAACCCTTTATGTTCTAGAATAACTACGGGGTTTGGATCGTAATATGCCGCTTTCATCAGTCCTTTCAAATCGGCTCCATTACTTGGGTAGGCAATTTTAATTCCTCTAATATTGGTTATTACGCTTTCAACTGAAGATGAATGATAGGGACCTCCACTGCCATAAGCACCAATAGGTACTCGAAGAATCATACTTACCGGCCACTTCCCATTTGAGAGATAACAACTTCTACTCACTTCTGTGAATAATTGGTTGAGTCCAGGCCAAATATAATCGGCAAATTGTACCTCAACAATTGGCTTTAATCCTACAGCACTCATTCCTACTGTTGAACCTACGATAAATGCTTCTTGAATTGGCGTATTAAAAACACGATCGTCTCCAAATTTTTGTGCTAGGGTTGCAGCTTCACGAAAAACACCTCCAAGTCTCCCCCCAACATCCTGCCCATAAAGCAAACACTCCTTATACTTGCTCATGAGTTCTTCAATTGCAAATAACGCGCAATCAACCATTACCACTTTCTCATTTCCTTTAGGTGATCGCTCTCCAACTTCGTCTATGATTGGTGTAGGTGCAAAATCGTGAGCAAATAAATCTTCGGGACTTGGGTCTTCTGCCTGAAGTGCCTTTTTAAAATGGTCTTTAACTTTCGATCTGGCGGAATTTTCTATGGTTTCAACGTCTTCTAGAGTAAATCCGTTATCCAATAATTGTTGTCTCAAAACAGGATAGGGATCACGAGAACGTGCTTCATCCAAATCATCGCGATACCATTCCATACGAACACCAGAAGTATGATGATTTAGTAACGGCACCTTGGCATGTACTAAAAATGGACGTCGTTCTTCGCGAATAGTTTTGATTACTTTTTCAATAGCATTATAACTCTCAATAAAATTTGCCCCATCAATAGAAATGGCTTCTAATCCATTAAATCCTTGAGCATACTCAAAGGCATTTTGCGCTCTAGTTTCTGCTGCATTCGCCGAGATATCCCAGCCATTATCTTGCACCAAATACAAAATTGGCATTTGTTTTAATGCCGCCATTTGAAATGCTTCAGCGATTTCCCCTTCGGTAACTGAGGCATCACCTAAACTACAGACCACCAATGGTAATTCAGAAATTAGTTTATCGTTTAAGCTTTGTAATTCTTTGTATTGCATCCCCATGGCTACTCCAGTAGCAGGAATAGCCTGCATTCCTGTTGCCGAAGATTGATGTGGGATTTTAGGTTTATCTGCATCCTTTAAACTTGGGTGGCAATAATAGCTGCGTCCTCCAGAAAATGGATCCTCTCGTTTTGCTAATAATTGCAACATTAGATCATAAGGTTCTAATCCAAATGACAATAACATAGCGTCATCTCTATAATAAGGAAAGGCATAATCCTGTGGTAATAATTGCAATCCTAAGGCAATTTGTATGGCTTCATGACCTCTTGATGTAGCGTGCACATATTTTGAAACCTGTTTAAAATTCGTTTCGTAAAGTTCAGTCATGGCCTTTGCTGTACACAGTTTCAAAAAGCCATTTTTGAGAATCTCATTATTCATTAGGCTAACTCTTTTTCAATTCTTAGCATCCAGTTAAAAGTATCTTCACTTTTTCCTGAACGCAAACTATTTAGTGTATCTAATATCATTTGCCCTATTGGACTTTCATTTGACACTTCAATTATGGAATCTTTATAACCAATTTCCTGAATCATTGCAATCGCAACTGCCGTTCCAGTACCAAAGGCTTCTTCAAGACTTCCATTGTTTGATGCTTCAATAATCTCTTCAATAGTAATTGGTCGTTCAGTCACTTTAAAACCTTTGTTTCTCAACAAATCAATTACACTCATACGCGTAACGCCGGCCAAAATTGAACCATCAAGATTTGGCGTTATAAATTCTCCATTAACTTTAAAGAAAATATTCATAGTGCCACATTCTTGTATATAGCTAAAATCACGTGCATCTAACCATAGTACTTGATCATATCCTCTTTCTTTTGCCAGCTCAGAAGGGCGAATTGCTGCTGCGTAATTCCCAGCGGCTTTAGCTTCTCCCGTACCACCCTTAGCCGCGCGTATATATTTGGTTTCAGCATATAATTTAATCCGATTGGTAAAGAATGGACCAGATGGCGATGCTATGATTATAAACTTATAATTTATGGCAGCTCGCATACCTATGAAAGGTTCGTCCGCATACATAAATGGGCGTAGGTATAAAGCGCTTCCATCTTTTGGGGGAATCCAGCTGCGTTCTATAGCAACCAATTGCTTTAAACCTTCTACAAATAGGTCTTCTGGAAAATGAGGCATTCCCATTCTGTCAGCACTAAAGTTTAATCGCTCGGCATTCTTGTTTGGTCGGAACAACATTGGTGCTCCATTGGTATCCATTGTTGCTTTCAAGCCTTCAAAAATAGCTTGACCATAATGCAAAGCCATGGCTGCCGGATGTGTGGGGATCATCCCTAAGGGCTCGACCCTAGGATTATTCCATTGTCCATTTTCATAATCACAAACAAACATGTGATCAGTAAAAGTGGTTCCTAATGGAATATGATCAAAATCTAAATCGTCAACTTTAGATTTCTCAATTTTAGTGATTTTTATATTGTGTTTCATAATATCTTTATCCTTATCCCTTCAAGTGAAATGTTTCAAAAACATCTTTCATCGAAAAGATTTTTTAATGCTTCTCGATTAAATTTGGTCGTACCTCACAAACCACTTGAAGTGTCAAATTTTTATATTTTTCTTTTTATATCAAATTGTTCTAAATAATCGCCAATCCGTCGAAGGAATGATCCTCCCAGATAACCATCTACAGCACGATGATCAAACGATAAGGATAAATACATCATACTTCGAATTGCAATTTCATCTCCCTTTTCTGTTTCAATAACTTCAGCGCGTTTTTTAATAATCCCTAAGGCCAGAATGCCAACTTCTGGTTGATTGATAATTGGTGTGCCCATAAGGCTACCAAAGGTTCCAACATTAGAAATTGTAAATGTGCTGCCTTGAATATCATCACTATTCAATGTATTATCCCTTGCTTTTCCTGCTAGTTCATTGACATTTTTGGCCAACTGGCTTAAGTCTTTTTTATCTGCATTCTTAACCACAGGGACAATAAGATTCCCACTTGGCAACGCTGTTGCCATCCCTATGTTAATATTGTCTTTTACAATGATATTATCACCATCAACAGAGGCATTAATCATTGGAAAATCTTTGATTGCTTTTGCTACGGCTTCTACAAACAAAGGGGTAAAGGTTAATCTATCACCATATTTCTCCAAGAAAGGAGCTTTATTGGTATTTCGCCAGTTTACCATTTCTGTTAAATCAGCTTCTACATATGCTGTTACATGAGGAGATGTGTGCTTAGAATACACCATATGATCTGCAATCATCTTGCGCATTCTATCCATTTTCACTATTTCGCCTTTCCCTTTATCAAAATTTAATTGTGGAATTCTATAGGCTGTTGGATCTGCTGTAACAGTTTGTGCAAACTTGAATGGTCTCCCTTCGTCTATATATTGAAAGACATCACTTTTTCGCAGTCGCCCATCGGCACCAGTTGCTGGAATTCGAGATAGTTCTTCAAAGCTAATATGCTGCGCTTTCGCAATGCTCACAATTAAGGGAGAAAAGAAAGTATTGCTGTGTAGTTGATTAACAACCACAGTATTTTTAGATTTAGGCTTCTTGCGTTCAACTTGCTTTATCTCTTGCTTTGGTTCTACATTATTATCCAATGAATCGACAGCTTCTGAAACTTCCAAAATTGCAATCGCTTGTCCTACTGGTACAACTTCATTTGCTTGAAATAAAATTTTCACCAGAGTTCCTGAAGCCGTTGCAGGAACTTCATTATCGACCTTATCAGTAGCTACTTCTAACAAAATATCACCATCTTCAAAAGCCTCTCCTTCATTAATACACCAACTAATAATGGTTCCTTCTGTAATACTTTCACCCATTTTGGGCATTTTCAATTCAAATTTAGACATCGTATTAACTAATGTTTGTTAGTTATATTTATTAAAACAGTTATGTTTTACAATTTATTTCCTTTTTGACTCCATAAACTCACGTAAGGTATCGTAAAACGAATCTTGAGTTTTTAAATCTCTTGGCACTTCTCGTAAGGGTTCCACGGCCTTTAGACTTTCATGGCAATCGGTTGGTAATTGTTGATACAATTTAGTGCCTTTTGTTTTCCATGCTATCATTTCATCACTCACTTCTTTTATCACTCTTGCAGGGTTCCCTACTACCAAACTACGGCGAGGAATTTTAGTTTCTGCTTTCACAAAAGCCATTGCACCAACAATGCTTTCCTCTCCTATTTCAGCATCATCCATTATTACTGTATTCATCCCTACCAATACATTTCTACCAATATTAGCACCATGAATGATTGCTCCATGCCCAATGTGAGCACTCTCTTTTAAAGTAATTGATTTACCCGGAAACATATGCACCGTACAATTTTCCTGTACATTAACACCATCTTCCAAAATAATTTGGCCCCAATCACCGCGAATGGCTGCTCCTGGACCTATATAGCAATTTTTACCAATGATAACATTACCTGTAACAGCAGCTAAGGGGTGTACAAAACTGGTTTCGTGAACAACTGGTATGTATTCTCTAAATTGATATATCATTCCTTCTTAATCTCCCCCATGGGGAGCAACTGTTTTTAATTGATTAATCTTAACCTTATTCCTCTTAATCCTACCCTTTGGGAAGGTTAGGATGAGATTATTTAAATCCTTTTAATTTTTCTTTTGTAAAATCACTCAACACTAAACGCCCACTAATCTTTGCACGTTGAATTAATAATTCGTCCCAATCTTCAGTACCCTTCCAAAACACTTGTTTCATTGAGGCCATGGCTTCAGGGTTATAGTTACACAAATTTTCTGCAAATTCTTTTACACCAGCATCCAATGCTTCCGTAGTTTCAAACACCTGTGTAAACAACCCCTTTTGCTTTGCCCATTCTGCTGAATAAAAACTATTGGCATCTATTGCTATTTGCGACATTCCGCTCAATCCTAATTTACGTTGTACTGCAGGTCCAACAACAAAGGGTCCTATTCCAACATTGAGTTCGCTCAATTTGATTGCTGCAAATTTCGTCGCCATACAATAATCGGTTGCGGAAGCTAATCCAACACCCCCGCCTACGGTTTTTCCCTGTACACGACCAATAATAAACTTAGGACATTTACGCATTGCGTTAATCACATTTGCAAATCCCGAAAAGAAAAATTTACCAGTTTCTTCATCGTTAATATTAATAAGTTCTTTAAAACTAGCTCCTGCACAAAATGTTCTGTCTCGTCCACTTTTTAGGACGATCACTTTAATAGCATCATTAGTCCCTGCATCAGTAATAGATTGAGCCAATTCAGTCAAAATATCTCCTGGCAATGAATTGTGTGCCGGGTGAAAAAATTCTATATAGCCTACTTGGTTTATTATTTCCAATTTCACATATGGGTCACTCATAGTCTTGTTTTCTCTCTTTTATTATTTATATCAAACCGAATTGTTCGAAGTGATGATTAAAATGTTTGGTATGGAACAAATCCCATTCAAATTTGTTTAGATCTCCAAAGACCACATTTTTCAGGGTCGTCTTGGGATTTTCCTTAAAATAAGTTTCAAATGCATCATAAGTCTCTAATAACCTTTGTTTTGCATGAGTAAGATTATCATACTCTAATATCGCAATATCCTTTTCCAAGAACGATGGCGCCTCAAAATTTCTTGGCATTGGTCTATGATTATATAATGAATCATGAACTCTTTCTAATATGGTTTCTGGTGTAGAAAATTCAAAATTCTGGATCTCTCCCGAAGCAATCTTAAGTGTATGTACTAAATGTTCAACCATATGCTGTGGCGACATACTACCCCACACCAATTTGGTGTCTTGGGTGAGTTTACCCAAATAGCCTTCAATAGTCCTTCTGTTTATTTTAGCAAAAGGATTTTTCTTCTGAACCATAGTTAAAACAGTTGCAATAGCTACTAATTCTTCATCAGCATCAAAGACTTCAGCATACCACTTTACAATTCCATTTGGCAATTCAGGTCCGCGAGAATCTCTATCTATTTTTTGCTTACATGTTAATCTCACAGAAATGGTATCATTATGATAAATTGGTCTTAAAAATCGACATTCCTCTAAACCATAATTTGCAGAAACAGGTCCTTTATTTGGATAAACAAATAAGCCTGCAGCGGCGGCTAATATAAAATAACCATGGGCGGTACGCTTTTCAAAAATGCTTCCTTCTAATGATGTAATGTCTGTATGTGCATAAAAATGATCCCAGGTCAAATTTGAAAAATTCACAATATCACCATCAGTAATGGTTCGTTTGTGTGTTTTTAAAGACATTCCTGGTTCAATATCTTCCCAATGATATTTAAATGGATGTTGCTCCGTTTCTTTATAAGCACTCCCAGGTTGATATATCCCCGTAATCTCTGTTAATGTCGTGGGTGAGCCTTGAATTGCTGTCCGTTGTAAGTAATGTTTAACGCCACGCATTCCTCCCATTTCTTCTCCTCCACCTGCTCGACCTGGTCCTCCATGAACCAATCCTGGTAATGGTGATCCATGACCCGTACTTTCTTTTACGTTTTCACGATTTAGCACTAAAATACGGCCATGATGACTGGCTGCATTTACTACATAATCTTTAGCAATTATATCGTCATTAGTGATTATGGAAGAGACTAATGATCCCTTACCCATTTTTGCTAATTCAATAGCGTCATCTAAATTTTTATAAGGCATAATCGTACTTACCGGACCAAAAGCTTCACGTTCATGAACTATTAAATTATCAAAGGGGTGGTCTTCCCTTAATAAAATCGGACTTATAAACGCGCCTTTTTTAGCATCAGCTCCAATAGTTTCTAGTTTATCAAGACTTCCATAAACAATTTGTGCTTTTTTGGCAATATCGGTGACACTATTTCTAACCGCCTCCACTTGTGCTTTACTAATTAAAGCTCCCATTCTTACTTCTTTCAATCTCGGATCTCCAATGGTCACTTTATCTAAAGCTTTACCTAAGGCAACCTGAACATCTTCAACTAATTTTTCAGGAACAATTATACGACGAATAGCAGTACATTTTTGACCTGCTTTTACAGTCATTTCTTTTCTAACTTCTTTTATAAAAATATCGAATTCAGGTGTTCCTGGAACAGCATCTTCTCCTAATATCGATGCATTTAAAGAATCGGCCTCCATGGTAAATGGAACTGCCTCTTGAATAATCCTTGGATGGGATTTTAATATTCTCCCCGTTGTTGCAGACCCTGTAAAAGTGACTACATCTTGAGACTCCACGGTATCCAAAATGTTTTTTACCGTTCCGTTTATGATTTGTAAAGCACCTTCTGGTAAAATTCCCGAAGCTACAATTTCTCGAGCTACAGCTTCTGCTAAATACGAAGATGACGGTGCTGGTAAAACCACAGCCGGAACTCCTGCCATCCAATTCACTGCACATTTCTCTAACATTCCCCAAACAGGAAAGTTAAAAGCATTAATATGCACTGCAACGCCTTTTTTAGGCACCATTATATGATGTGCCATAAATCGTCCGCCTCGAGATAAATCTATAGCATCTCCTTCTACATGATACGATTGATTAGGAAATAATTTTCTCAAAGAAGCATTGGCAAACAAGTTTCCAAAACCGCCCTCTATATCAATCCAACTATCAATTTTTGTTGCTCCAGTACGATAACTTAATTCATAAAAAGCATCTTTTCTTTTCGTAAGATACAATGCCAATTTCTTAAGCATATTCCCGCGTTCTTGGAAGGTCATTTTACGAAGTACTTCCCCGCCTTTAGTTCTTCCATAGTGAAGAATCTCTGGAATATCCAATCCTTCAATGGCTATATTAGATATAACATCACCAGTAATTGCGTCGTATACAGGTGTGCCTTCCTCCTTGCCTTCTGTCCATTGTCCTGATACGTAATGTTGTATTTTTTTCATCTTTAATGCCCACGAATGTGGGTATCTTATTAATTAAACCATTTATCTTAATTTTCCAAAATCCAATTAGAACTTAAATCTGATCAACTTGGAATCATTCAACAGTTTTAATCCTTCGCATTAATTAGGTTGAATATCTAATAGCGAAGCGATATGTTTTCTATGTTCTAACCTACTCTTTCTATCACAGCTGCATAGCCTTGACCAACGCCAATACACATGGTTATTAATGCATAGCGCTTTTGTTGTTCCTGTAACTCTAAAGCTGCTGAATATGCAATTCGTGTTCCTGTTACACCCAATGGATGACCTATTGCAATCGATCCCCCATTTGGGTTTAACCTCGGATCATTATCTTTCAACCCCCAAGCTCTGGTACAGGCCAATGCTTGTGCTGCAAAGGCTTCATTTAGCTCAATAACACCTATATCATCCATGGTCAATCCTGCTTTTGCTAAAGCTTTATTAGAAGCTTCAACGGGTCCAATACCCATAATTCTCGGTTCTACGCCAACCACTGCCGAACTTACAATTCGTGCAATTGGTTTTAAGTTATATTTTTTTACTGCATCCTCGGAAGCAATAATAGTTGCTGCTGCCCCATCATTTAATCCTGATGAGTTTCCTGCTGTAACACTTCCACCTTCTGCTTTAAATGCTGCTCTTAACTTTCCTAAAATTTCTAACGAAGTTGAAGGTTTAACAAACTCATCTTTAGAAAATTGAATAGGGTCCTTTTTTCGTTGTGGAATTGAAACGGTAACAATCTCCTTTGCAAGTCTCCCATTTCCCTGTGCCTTTGTTGCTTTCATCTGACTCCAATATGCAAATGCATCCTGATCTTCACGAGAGATATTATATTTCTCTACCAAATTTTCAGCAGTATTCCCCATTCCATCTGTTCCATATAACTTTTGCATCTTAGGGTTTATAAAACGCCATCCGAAACTAGAATCATACATTTTGGAATCATTCCCAAACGCACTTGAGGGTTTCGCTACTACATAGGGACCTCGGGTCATATTCTCAACACCTCCTGATATAAATACGTCACCATCACCTGCTTTTATGGCACGATTTGCATGAATAATTGCAGATAATCCTGAACTACATAAACGGTTTACAGTTTCACCAGGGACTGTAAAAGGAAGTCCCGCTAAAAGTGCAGACATTCTAGCTACATTTCGATTATCTTCTCCTGCTTGATTTGCACAACCCATAATAACATCGTCGTAAGCATCTTTAGGAATACTCGGGTTACGCTCAATAATTTCTTTAATCACAAGTGCTCCTAAATCATCAGTACGAACTGCCGATAATGTTCCTTTATAACTTCCTATTGGCGTTCTAACACCATCTATAATATATGCTTCTTTCATAATTATTCTTCCCAATCTTTTTGCGTACGATAAACCACTCCTTTAAATAGAGCCACTAATTCATCACCACGTTTTACTTCAATAATATTGAATCCTAATTTATTATTTACTTTTTCAATTACAGATTCAGCAACTAAATAATCGCCTTCATTTAATGCTTCTATATGATTGATAGAGGTTTCAATTGACACTGCAAATTTACCGTGTGTATTTGCAGCAAATCCAAAAGCAGTATCGGCTAGTGAGTAACTAATTCCTCCATGTGCTTTCTGCATACTATTTAGCATCTCTCTGCGAATAGTCATTCCTACTTTACATTGGCCAACTTCACATTCTAATATTTCAATGCCTAACCATTGACTGTAGCCATCCTGACTTAACATTTTATATGGAATTTGTTCTCCCTTCATATTATATCTTTTGCAACTTCGAATAATTTTCGATAGAAAATTGTTAAATCAATTTCACTCGAACTGATATTAGTTAAAAAACCTTTCTCCTAATTTATTCATCTTTCTTAATAATGGACTGCAACGATACCTGTCTTCATGATATTCATTGTATAGTTCATCCATTTTTTGTACACACCAATCGATGCCTTTCTCATTAGCCCAAGCTAATAATCCTTTTGGATAATTTACGCCTTTGGTCATAGAATTATCTATATCATGTGCAGAAGCAATCTTTAAAAACAAAGCATCAGCAGCTTCATTGATAAGCATCACTAACACGCGATCATATATGATTTGTGCTATTGCTTTATCCAATTTGGGTTCTGGCTTAATAGCACCTTCGGAATAATCATAATAGCCCTTTCCTGTTTTTCGCCCTAAATAACCCGCCTCAGAAAATCGTTTTTGTGTAAATGCTGGCTTATATCTGGGATCGAAATAGAAGGCTGCAAATACTGTTTCGGTTACTGTATAGTTGACATCATTCCCGATAAAATCCATCAATTCAAAAGGCCCCATTCTAAAACCTCCAAGTGTTTTCAAACTCCAATCTATGGTAGCAAAATCTGCTATTCCTTCTTCATATATTCGTAAAGATTCTCCATAAAATGGCCTTGCTACTCTATTGACAATAAATCCTGGAGTGTCTTTTGCAACGGCTACTACTTTTTTCCAATCTGAAATAATCCGAACCGTTTTATCTAAGATTTCTTTTTTCGTTTGAATTGCAGGAATCACCTCAACCAGTTTCATTAATGGTGCCGGATTGAAAAAATGAATTCCGATACAGCGCTCTGGTTTGTGTAATGACGATGCAATTGATGCTATTGACAAACTTGATGTGTTCGATGCAATAATACAATCACTGGACACATAACTTTCCAATTCTGAAAACACCTTTTTCTTGATGTCTATTTGTTCAACAATCGCTTCTATAGTTAGATTAGAATCACCCAAATCTTTTAAACTATCTACATATAAAATATTGCTTTGAATTCTTAATTTTTCAGCGTTTTCAATACGTCCTTTTACAACAAGTCGTGCTAATACTTTTTCTAAAGCACCTTTACTTTTCTCTAAGGCGTTTTGATTTGTATCATATAATTTCACTTTACAACCAGAAGTTGAGGCAACTTGTGCTATGCCGCTTCCCATTGTTCCTGAACCAATAATTCCTACATTCATATTTTTCTTTTAAAATGGTAGATTTGTAACATCTACATTTCCACCAGAAATAATAATTCCGACAGTTTTATTTTTAAATTTTTCTTTTTCTTTTAACAAGGCAGCAAATGCAACTGCACTTGAAGGTTCAATAATAATTTTCATCCGTTCCCAGACCAATTGCATCGCCTTAATAATATCATCTTCTTCTACTAAAATAATGCGCTCAACGTGTTCCTTAATAATTGGGAAATTACGATCTCCTAAATTGGTTCTTAAGCCATCTGCAATGGTATTAGTTGTTTCATTAAATTCAATTTTTCCGGTTTGCAACGAACGAAAAGCATCATCGGCATTTGCTGGTTCTCCACCAATAACCTTACAGTCATTAGTAAAATATTTCGCAGCTAAAGCTGTTCCTGCAATCAATCCCCCACCTCCAACAGGTGTGAAAATACAATCCAATTTGGGGTGCTCTTCTAGTAGCTCAATTGCTGCTGTCCCTTGCCCATGGATCACATTGTCATCATTTGAGGGGTGAATAAATGTAGCCCCAGTCTCCTGACGTACTTTATTCGCCATCTCCTCTCTGGCCTTTGGCGTTGATTCACTTTCGATTATTTTACCTTTATACCCCTTTACGGCATTTTTTTTAACTTGTGGGGCATTTTTTGGCATCACAATAAATGCATTTACCCCAATTTTATTTGCAGCTAACGAAAGGGCTTGAGCAAAATTTCCTGACGAATGTGTCACGACTCCCTTATTTCGTTCTTCTTCTGAAAGGCACAAAATTGCATTTGCTGCACCACGCATTTTAAAAGCTCCCATTTTTTGAAAGTTCTCACACTTAAAATACACCTTTGCACCTACAATATCATTGATCAGTCCAGATGTTAACACAGGTGTTTTGTGAATGTATGGTTTCACACGATTATGTACTTGTATTAGTGTTTTTTTATTCACGAACTTACTTCTTTTGTTAAGACTGTTGATTGTTGATTACACTTCGACAAGCTCAGTGTAACACGCAGGGATGACAAATCAATTTAATTCCCTTTAAAATTAGGTCTTCTTTTTTCAATAAAAGCACTTACTCCTTCGGCATAATCATCTGTTCCTGCCGCCTCAATTTGATATTTAGATTCTAAAGTCAATTGTTCCTCTAAATTATTGGTCAACGATTGGTTGAAAGTTTTCTTAATGAGTCCTAATGCTTTAGTTGGCATATTCGCCATTTTCAATGCCAACTTGTTAATGGTGTCCTTAAATTCTTCAGAGGGTACATATTTGTATATCATCCCGAGTCGTTCAGCTTCCTCTGCTCCTATTTTATCACCAAGCATTGCTATAGCAGAAGCTTTCTGAAAGCCAATTAATCTGGGTAAAAAAAAAGTTCCAGCACTATCCGGTATTAACCCTATTAAACTAAATGCTTGAATAAAGTTCGCCTTTTCATTAGCAACAACAATATCACAAGCTAAAGCAATATTTGCACCTGCACCCGCTGCTACTCCATTTACTGCAGCGATGATTGGTTTTTCGATGTTTCTAATTCGTAATATAATAGGATTGTAATGTTCTTCAAGTATCTTTTTGAATCCAGGATTAAGCTCTGGTGATGTTACTTCTTTTAAGTCTTGACCAGCACAAAATGCTTTTCCGTTTCCGGTTAATACAATTGCTCTTACCTCTGTACTCTCTTCACATGCGTCTAAAGTCTCTTGCAGAGACAATGCCATTTCACGATTGAAACTATTAAACACTTCTGGCCTGTTTAGCGTTATAAACGCTACTTTATTTTCAATTTTTAATTCAATTGAATTGCTCATACCTTTATTTATATTGACATTACGAGGTGAGTATCGTGGCGATAATCCTTTAATAGGCACCATCACTTCGCTCGGAATGACCTTTTATTTTAAACATTTAAAATAGTCGAATGGCTCTAGGCAGTCTTCACATTTAAACAATGCTTTACAAGCTGTTGAACCAAATTGACTAACTAATTTTGTATTTGAAGACCCACAAAGGGTGCATTTTACTATTCTTTTATTTCCTAAAAGCGCTTCTTTATCGGCATTTTCATCCAATGGAGCTGCAATACCATAAGACTGTAAGGCATCTCTACCTCTTTCAGAAATCCAATCTGTTGTCCATGCCGGAGACAATATCAACTCAACTTTTACTTCATATCCAATCTTTTCAAAAGCCATGGTTATATCATCTGAAATAACATCCATTGCTGGACAACCACTATAAGTAGGTGTAATTTTAATGAGTACTTTATCATTAACCAATTTTGCATAGCGAATAACCCCCATATCTAATATGGTTAATACCGGAATCTCAGGATCGGCTACCTGATCTAGTATTGGTATTAATTCGCCATCTATGTCGGCATGTTCGATTAAATTATTCATCCTTATTAGTTAATTCTAAATCATTACCAAGTCAGATTAGGATATGTGCGCTGCATATATTGCATGTCTGCTAGCAGGTATCCTAAATGTTCTGTATGTATCCCATGTTTGCCTCCTTTTTGAAAATATTTAGATTCAGGCACTTCTAAGGTTGCTTCTTTTAAAACTACAGAAACTCTATTATAATAGTCGTCTTTTAAGGCGGTTGTATCGACTCCAATACCATTTTTAATCATTACTTGATCAGCATCAGTCTGATGGAATAACTCATCGGTATAAGTCCATAAATCATTAATGGCCTGTTGCATCCGATTTTGACTCTCTTGGGTTCCATCTCCAAGACGTTTTACCCAATCAGAAGAAAAACGTAAGTGATATGAGACTTCTTTAATGGATTTATTTGCTATAGCTGTTAAGGTTTCATCTTTACTTAGTTTCAAGCTATCAAGGAACATATAATGATACACATCAAACAAAAATTGTCTTGCCATAATATATGCAAAATCAGTATTTGGTTGCTCTACTAATAGTGTATTCACATATTCTCTTTCTGGCCGTAACATTGCAATATCATCTTCCGATTTACCTTGACCTTCTATTTGTCCTGCATATTGATAATAGCTCCTTACTTGACCTAATAAATCTAATGCTATATTGGTACAAGCAATATCTGTTTCCAAACTTGGACCATGACCACATAATTCTCCTAATCGCTGTCCTAAAATCAAACAGTTATCGGCGATACCAAGAACGTAATTGTATAAGTTGTTATTCATTTTTATTATTTTTTATGAGACCTTTCACAAGCATTGTTATGTACTTTCAATTAAAATATATTTCAATTCAGTAATGCTCAAGATGACATTTAGCTTCATTTGGTGAGATTCTGAATCAAGTTCAGAATGACCACACGTTGTCACATATATTTTACTTCGTCAGGCAGCTCATAGAATGTTGGATGACGATACACCTTATCTTGAGCTGGCTCGAATAACTCACCATTATTATCCGGATTTGTGGCCGTAATATTTTTAGATTCTACAACCCAAATACTTACGCCTTCTTTTCGTCTGGTATATACATCACGAGCATTTTCCAATGCCATTTCCGCATCTGCAGCATGTAAACTACCAAAATGACGATGCTCCAATCCATTTTTACTTCTTACGAATATTTCCCAAAGAGGCCATTCTTTTTTCATCCTATTCCTAACCCTTTCCAACGGAAAGGGGATTTTTATTAATTTAACTTTTTTATTTATAATGCAGATTTAAACTGCTTGCTTTTCCTTTCGATCTTGTTCCTTCTCGGCATGTTTCATTGCTGCATCTCTAACCCATTGTCCGTTCTCCCAAGCATTAATTCTTGCTGACATACGTTCTTTATTACAGGGGCCATGACCTTTTACAACTTGCCAAAACTCATCCCAATCTATCTCTCCAAAATCATAACTTTTCTTTGATTCATTCCATTTTAAATCTTCATCTGGAATTGTTAATCCTATTAATTCTGCTTGAGGTACAGTTTGGTCAATAAATTGTTGACGTAATTCATCGTTCGTTTTACGTTTCAATTTCCACTTCATAGATTGTGCTGTATGCACGGATTCAGCATCAGTTGGTCCAAGCATCATTAATGCTGGCCACCACCAACGATTTAGAGCGTCCTGTGCCATTGCTTTTTGCTCTGGAGCTCCACCAGCTAGTTTTACCATGATTTCATACCCTTGGCGTTGGTGGAAGCTTTCTTCCTTACACACTCTCACCATGGCTCTTGCATAAGGTCCGAAAGATGTACTACACAGAGGCACTTGATTAATTATAGCTGCACCATCCACTAGCCAACCAATTGCTCCCATATCGGCCCAAGAAACTGTTGGGTAATTAAATATACTCGAGTATTTTGCCTTACCAGTATGTAATTGTTCAAACATTTCATCTCTTGTAATGCCAAGAGTTTCTGTTGCGCTGTATAAATATAAACCATGACCTCCTTCATCTTGGACTTTAGCTAACAATGCCACCTTTCGTCGTAACGACGGTGCTCTTGAGATCCAATTGCCTTCTGGCAACATTCCAATTATTTCAGAATGGGCATGCTGAGACATTTGCCTAATATGTGTTTTCCTATACTTTTCAGGCATCCAGTCTTTAGGCTCAATTTTTTCGTCACGAGCAATACGTGCTTCAAATTGTTCTTCTAATATTTTTATTTGTGCTTCACTCATTTTTATTGAGTTAATAGTTAATGGCTAATCCTTAACAGGACTATTTTTTATCGATTCCAGCATACGCCAGAATTAAACATCAAAATCCACCACAACTTTGTCTGTTGTAGGTACAGCTTGACAGCTTAATACAAAATTATTTGCAACTTCGTTTTCTTCCAATGCGTAATTTACTTTCATTTCCACGGAACCTTCAATAACTTTACATTTACACGTACTACATACGCCTCCTTTACATGCAAAAGGCAAATCAGCTCCTGCCGCTAAAGCACCATCCAGAAGATTATCATAATCATCTTCCATTATGAACTGAAATTCTTTTCCCCCATCAATTATTGTCACCTCCGTTCCTTCTGCTTTATGCTCTAACACCTCAGCTATATGCCTATTTTCTTCATCAGAACTTCCAGAGAAAAACAACTCATAATGTATTTTATTAGCGTCCAACCCTGCTTTTTCCAATTCATCACGAATCAAAAAAATCATATCTTGAGGTCCACATATAAAACAATGAGATGTGTCCTCAATATCAATAAATGTATCTGTTAATACTTTAAGTTTTTCAGGTGTGAATCGACCATTTAAAAAATCAATATCTCGGTTTTCCCTCGTTAAAAAATGAAACGTATGAAACCTTTTAAAATATTTGTTTTTTAGTTGCTCTATTTCTTCTTTAAAGATAATTGATTTTGCTGTTTTATTCAAGTAAAAAAGTTTGAACGTGCTATCGGGCTCTAACTCTAAATGTGTCTTTATAATTGACAACATTGGTGTAATTCCGCTTCCTGCAGCAAAAGCAATATAATTTTTTGGTATTCCCGGATCAGTTTCAACATAAAAATGTCCAGTTGGTTCCATAACCTCAATCAAATCTCCTATCTTCAACTCAGAATCTACATAAGAAGAAAACACGCCTCCAGGAATTAGTTTTACCGCAACTTTCCATTGCTTATCAAGCGGACTCGTACATAATGAATATGGACGTCGTTCTTCTTTACCATTAATAGTATGCCTTAAAGTAAGATGCTGCCCATGAACAAATTTAAAATTATCCTGTAAATGCTCTGGAATGTCAAAAGTTACAACTGTTGTATCTTTTGTTTCCTTATAAACATCAGCAATCTTTATGTGATGAAATTCTGCCATAAAACCATTTAATTCAAAAACAATTCAAACTAACAACCGTTAGTCTTAGTGACAAATTTACAAAAAATAGATCAACTATTTAATAATTCCTGTTAATAATACGCCACTAAGTTCACCTGCCAACTTTGTCGTATTAAGATCTTCCTTATTAGGGATCCATATATATAACGATCGAAGCGTTGATAACATTGAGAATAACATAACCTCAGCATTTAGGTTTTCAAGTTCTTTATTAGCTATACCATACTCGATTATTTGCCGAAAATTATCCTCATAATCCAATCGTAATTTTAAATAATAATCCAACTCAGCTTTAAGGTGCATCCAATCATTATTAAGTGATGCCATTCCATATGCATTATGAGATGTTATATCAACATGTAATTCTACAATACTATTTAACTTCATAATAGTAGAATTCCCAGAATTTCTGATCTGTTCCATTCCTTTAGTAAAGCCTTCAGCAAGTGAGATAATAATATTAGAAAGTATCTCTTCCTTTGAGCTAATGTGATTATATAAGCTAGCAGCTTTTATACCCATTGCCTTTGCTATATCTCTCATTGTGACCGCACTATACCCCTTTTCCTTAAAAAGAATTGCCGAAATATGGATAATTTGATCTTTTCGTGTTTCTATTTTCATATGAAGGTTGAAGATACAAAAATATGTAACTCATGTTACTCTCAATACTATTAAAAGCATGTACTTTGCAAAAAAATAAGTCAATGGGAATTTTAAATTTTTTTCGGAATACAGGGAATCATAAGATTGTAGAGTACATCTCTAAAGGCGCAATTATTTTGGATGTTAGAACTAAAAGGGAATACGACTCCGGATCTATCAAAGGGTCAAAACATATTCCGTTACAGGAATTACACAATCATTTTACAGATCTCAAGAAATTAAATAAATCTATTGTAATTTGTTGTGCAAGTGGAATGCGTTCAGGTAGAGCGACAAAATTACTTAATTCAAATAATATTGACGCCATTAATGGTGGTGGTTGGCAAAATTTACAACGCAAAATTCAATAATTACGTATTCAAATCTTAAACAACAGGTCTAAAAAATCCAAATTTAGAGCTTGAATTTAATTGTAAAATAAGCAAACATCTATATTCCAATATTTTAACTCAATTCCATATTGAAATCACCTGTTTTTTAAACAACTGTAATACAGCATATTGCATTTTTTTAATTTTATTTTAAAGGAGTAAAAATTGGAAGAAATAAAAAAAAGCATCAGTAACTATCTGAATAACAGAATAATTAAGCTGACGCCTTTTTAAAAAAAATTGATTAATAGCATATCGAAGATATAACTTATTGAGCTTGAACTATTTTTTTTTCGATAAGAAGCAATTAAAAAAGATGAAGCGTATTTGGCAATATTTTTGAACAGTCTCAAAATAAGCTAAATAGCTTTTTTTAGTACATTTTTCTTCGACAACTTCCTCCGCTAAGTCAATAAACACAGGGAAACAGGAGTTTATTAATTTACTTTTTTGATAAAAAACTCAATATGAAGACTTTATTGCAAAAAACTACGAATTAGTCTTAATATTTAATACCAAGAACAATAATCATAATTTCAAAATCACAGCTAAGAGCTAAAACATGATATGTGGAAACTCTTTTTTAATTAAAGATTGTTTTTGCTTTAGTTTTTTCAAAAATTCTTCATGTTGTTCAGAACTTTTGTTAAATGGTCTATGGCTTAATCCTTTTTGGATGGTTTCAACTTGATTCATTGTTATTTTAGTAGATTCAGAAACCCATACGTCTTTAAATCCTTCCCAAATATAATTAATTGCGGTTTGATTTGGATGCAACATATCTTCTCCATAAAATCGATAATCTCGAAGTTCATCCATCATTATTTCATAGGAGGGGAAATAAAAAACATTATGTTTTTCATTTAGTATCTGATGAATTCCAGAAATAAGATGTGATTTACTCAAGTTATTCTCCATAAACCCATCCTTTGCATGCCGAATTGGTGATACCGTGAATATAATTGATGCCTGTGGGTTTTCAAGTTTTACCAATTCTACAATAGCGTCTAAACTTTGTACAACATCATCTACTGAAAGTAATTCTTTCAAAAACCTTTTCTGAGGTACTTTATGGCAATTTGCAACAACCCTATCACTTTCAATGAATCTATATACCCAAGATGTACCCAGCGTTATAATAATATGTGTTGCAGCCTTAATTTGCCTATTGGTTTGCTTTACCTTAGCATTTAAATCAGATATTAAAACTTCTTTGTCTGGATTACTCAACTTAGAATGCACATCGAAACAATGCCAACGCTCGTTATACATAAAGAGGTCATCCTTTGAAAAGGATTTGCAGTTTATCACATCTGTAATACAGTTTTCAATCGCCTTTGGATGAAACAAAATTCCAAATGGATTAACTGTATTTTGAAATTTGAAAAACTCTAATTTCTCACCAATATTTTCAGCAAAACATGAACCAAATAATACTATTTTAGAGTTATAATCAATGTGATTACTAGCATGTTTTACTAATTGTATTTTGGTTTGAAATTCCACAATTACTGAATATATTTCTTTGCTGCGATGAGAGCGTCTTCAATACCACTAGGGTTTTTACCACCAGCGGTAGCAAAAAATGGCTGTCCGCCACCCCCGCCTTGAATTAGTTTCCCTAATTCTCTCACAACCTGACCTGCATTGAGTCCTTTTTCGGCAACCAGTTCTTTAGAAATATAGCAGGACAATAGTGCTTTCCCATTTAGTTCGGCTCCAAATAATAAGAATAGATTTTTATATTGGGCGCCCAGTTCAAAAGCCACATCTTTAATTCCTGCTGCATCTAAATCAATTTTTCTTGCCAAAAATTGAATACCATTTATCTCAGAGAGTTCATTTTTAAGCTCTCCCTTAACATTCTTAGCCTTATCCTTTAATAAGCTTTCAATCTGCTTTTTAAGGCCTGTATTTTCCTCTTGCAACGTTTTTAAAGCCTTAATAGGTTCTTTGGCATTATTAAGTAAATCTTTCATTTCAAAAAACGCTCTGTTATTTTCAAAATAAAAATCTTTAACGGCATCATTTGTTATGGCCTCTATTCTTCGAATTCCAGCCGCTACAGCTCCTTCAGACACAATTTTAAAGTGCCAGATATCAGCAGTATTTTTCACATGTGTACCACCACAAAGCTCAATGGATTGCCCAAAACGAATTGCACGAACTTCATCACCATATTTTTCACCAAACAACGCCATTGCTCCATCATCAATAGCTTGTTCCATTGAAATACTACGATGCTCCTGAAGTGGCAACTTTCCTTCAATTCTTGCATTGACAAAATTCTCTACATCACGCAGTTGTTCAGTAGTAACCTTAGAAAAATGAGAAAAATCAAATCTCAAATATTTAGAATGCACTGCAGACCCTTTTTGCTCCACATGCTCACCTAATACCTCTCGTAATGCTTGATGTAACAAATGCGTTGCTGTATGATTGCACTCTGTTCTATAACGCTGTTTACTATCAACTACTGCCTTAAAAGTTGCGTCAATATTTTTTGGTAAATTTTTAGTGAAATGAATAATTACATTGTTTTCTTTCTTGGTATCTAATACATAAATAACGTCACCATTGGTAGCTTCAATATATCCTTTATCTCCAACTTGCCCTCCTCCTTCTGCGTAAAAAGGTGTTTGACTAAATACCAACTGAAACATTTCTCCGTCTTTTTTAGAAACCACTTTGCGATATCTAGTAATCTGTACATCTGCATCCAGAGCATCATAACCCACAAACAATTCATCTGAATCCTCAGTTAGAATAACCCAATCGTCGGTAGTCATTTCACTAGCAGCTCGAGATCTGTTTTTTTGTTTATCTAATTCATTTTTAAATCCTTCTTCATCAAGACTCAATCCCTTTTCACTTAAGATTAGTGCGGTTAAATCTATTGGAAATCCATAAGTATCGTATAACTCAAATGCTTTTTCTCCCGATATTTCCTTACCTTTTGTCGTGTCAATGATTTTATCTAACAGTATTAAGCCTTGGTCTAAGGCTCTTAAAAAAGATTGCTCTTCTTCCTTAATTACATTTTCAATGAGTTGCTTCTGATCTTTCAATTCCGGAAATGATGCTCCCATTTTTTCACTTAACACATCCACCAATCTAAAAATAAATGGTTCTTTTTTATCTAAAAAAGTAAACCCATAACGTACCGCACGACGTAAAATTCGGCGTATAACATAACCTGCACCAGTATTACTTGGCAATTGTCCATCTGCTATAGAAAAAGCTACAGCACGAACGTGATCAGAAATTACACGAATAGCGACATCAACTTTTTCATTCTTACCATACTCTTTTTCAGTAATTGTTTCTATTTCACGAATTAAAGGTGTAAAAACATCTGTATCATAGTTGGATTGCACGCCTTGAAGGACCATACATAAACGTTCGAAACCCATCCCTGTATCTATATGCTTATTAGGCAAATTCTCAAGAGAACCATCGGCTTTTCTATTATATTGCATAAAAACCAAATTCCAAATTTCTACAACATGTGGATGTTCTTCATTTACAAGATCTTTACCTGGCACTTTAGCTTTCTCTTCATTTGAACGAATATCAACATGAATTTCACTACATGGACCACATGGGCCTTGTTCTCCCATTTCCCAGAAATTATCCTTTTTATTCCCCATAAGGATTCTGTCTTCTGGAATTATTTCTTTCCAAAAATCATAGGCTTCTTGATCCATTGGAAGCTTATCATTTTTATCGCCTTCAAAAACGGTAACATATAAAATATCTTTGTCAACCTTAAGGACTTCTGTAAGTAGTTCCCATGCCCAAGCAATTGCTTCCTTTTTAAAATAATCACCGAAACTCCAATTACCTAACATCTCAAATAAAGTATGGTGATAGGTATCATATCCTACTTCTTCCAAATCATTGTGTTTTCCAGAAACACGTAAACATTTTTGGCTATCGACCAGTCTGTTGTTTTTTGGCTGAGCATTCCCAAGAAAATATTCTTTAAATGGGGCCATACCAGAATTCACAAACATTAATGTTGGATCATCCTTTAACACCATTGGCGCAGATGGCACAATACTATGGTTTTTAGTTTCAAAAAACTCTAAAAATTTGGTTCGTATATCCTGAGACTTCATTGCTTTATATGAATAGCTATTTCCTTAATATTTTAATTACTGGGAAACAATTTTTATATTTGTTCGTTGTTCAATTAATTCTGCTTAATTTCAGTAGAATCTAAACGCAAAAATAGAACTTTTTAACTTATGTCTAAGGTAAAATATTATTACGATTCCGAAACACTTTCTTACCGCACAATCGTGCGTAAAAAAAGAACAACTGCTAAGTATGCATTTGTGTTTTTATTAGGGGCTGCTCTCTTCGGTTTTTTGTTCGTTTTTATTGCAGGCCAATATTTTGAATCTCCAAAAGAAAAAGCACTTGTTCGTGAGTTGCAAAATATGGAACTTCAGTATGAATATTTAAACAAAAAAATGGACGAGGCTGAGATCGTTCTCTCAAATATTGAAGAACGTGATAATTCTATTTATAGATTATACTTTGAAGCCAACCCTATTCCTGAAGAACAACGTCGTGCAGGATTTGGTGGTATCAATCGCTATAAACAATTTGAAGGTTATGATAATTCTAAATTAATATCAGCAACTAACATGCGAATAGATATTATTCAAAAACAGATTGTAGTTCAATCAAAATCACTTGATGAAATAACAGTTTTAGCTGAAAACAAAGAAAAATTCCTCGCTACTATCCCAGCAATACAACCCATAAATAATGAAGATCTTACTCGAATGGCTTCTGGGTATGGCTACCGTACAGATCCATTTACAAAGGTGAGGAAATTTCATTATGGCATGGATTTTACTGCCCAAAGAGGCACCCCAATTTACGCGACTGGCGATGGTGTGATTAAACGTGCAGATGCTGGATCCACTGGCTATGGACGCCATATTAGAATTGATCATGGTTATGGTTATATAAGTTTATATGCGCATTTATATAAATATAATGTAAAGAAAAACCAGAAAGTGAAGCGTGGTGATCTCATTGGTTTTGTTGGGAGTACGGGACGATCTCAAGCACCTCATTTACATTACGAAGTATTTAAAGACAACAAGAGAATAAATCCTATAAATTTCTATTACGGCAATCTATCAGCAAAAGAATTTAGTGAATTACTTGCTAAAGCGTCCTTAGAAAATCAATCTTTAGACTAATGCATATTCAATTACCTGAAAAGCGATATTATGGCATTGGAGAAGTCGCTGCTGCCTTTGGTGTAAATACCTCTTTAATTCGGTTTTGGGAAAAAGAATTTGATATCCTAAAACCAAAGAAGAACGCAAAAGGCAACCGAAAATTTACTCCTGAAGATATAAAAAACCTCAAGTTTATTTATCATTTAGTAAAAGAACGTGGATTTACTCTGGATGGTGCTAAAACACATCTTAAAGAAGAAAAGAAAAAGACCTTATCCAATTTTGAAATCGTAAGTAAACTGGAAGACATTAAAAGTCAGCTTGTTAAAATAAAAAACCAACTTTAATCCTTTATTTATTCCAAAAGCATTAATCCATAATTAATTAAATACCAAAAATCACATTTGGATTTAATTAATGAAATATCATACGGCCTCCCCTAGATTCGCCTTTAGAGCCTAAAGTATTAAACTTCCAACTAAAACTCAACATAAAATAGCGTTGTAACACTGTACTTTGTGAATCTTGTATATAATTAGCTGTCGCAATCCTTCTAGCATTCGTATTCTGGTTTAATAAATCATAGGCTTTTAATGTTATGGTTCCTTTGTCTTTCAAAATAGAATAGGCTAAAGTAGAATTCCAGGACCAAGCACTTTTTTGAAAACCAGAGGCAATATTAGGATTATAATTAAAGCTTATATCATTTCTCCATTCAAAGTTTTTAGGAACAAAAGTAGTAGTACGTAACCCTATAGAATGTCTAAGAAACTCTTGATCTTTAAAATTATCCAAATCAAATTTAGTCCTGTTAAATGACAATCTATAGCTAGGCATAAACTCCATCACTTTCTTCCATGTAAATGTCAACCTAACATTAGGTGTCACAGATGTGTTATTTGAAGCATATTGCTCTCCATTATTAAAATTTATATTTCTGTTAACCCCTGTTCGAAGACCCACTCTGTATTTAAGGGTTTTTAAAGTGTCTATTTTAATAGTTTTACTAAAACTCGCACTTGCATTTAAATCATATGCTCCATCTACATTAGCAAAGGTGGTGTTTCTTACAAAGTTTTCATCAATTGTAGTATTCGCTACCACTTGATTGTTTCTAAAATTAGCCCATATAAAACCAAAGATCCCTGTCCCTTTTTGGAAGTCAAAACTATGATAACCAAAATTTATTCTATGGTTATTTGAAGGTTCAAGATTAGGATTCCCCGTAACCTTATTTAAAGGATTAGACACATCTTGAAATGGTTGTAATTGTGACAAATCCGGAGGATTATTACTTAAATTATAACCAAAATTAATTGAAGTCTTAGGGCTAAATCTATAACGGAAATTCGATCTTAATTCTATAGCTTCGAAATTTTTAGATAGACTAAACTCAGGCTCCGGTCTTAAAAAATCCTTATTTTCTAACGACCTAAACACATAACCTGTTTCAAAACTAGTAGATAATTTGTCCTTTCTATATGTTAATTTAAGCGCTGGTCTATTTCTCCTATTTGTGTATTCAAAATCCGTACTTAAGGCTGTATTAAATTCAGTATAGTCTTGAGTTCCATCATCAAAATCATAGGTACTCCTTATACTCTCGCGTTTATCATTTCTATAACTATATTTAAAATCTAAAAATAATTCTTTTGCTTTCAAAGGAAGCCTATAGGCTACACTGGTAAAAAACCCTTTAAAATTACGTTCAGCATCTGTGAATTGATCTCTAATAATATCTTCTGGATTAGTTCCAAAAATATTAGTTTCAGAAGTCAAATAATCATCAGTTTCAGTTGTATTGTATTCATTTGAGATATTAAATTTAATATAGGCTCCTTTATTCCCAAATCGTTTAGTTACATCTATGTCATTACTAAAATTATGTCCTATCGTTTCTACAAATGAAGAGGAATTAGATTGATTTGTAATAATATTATCTTTATCTCTTGAAACTTCATCTCTTGAAAAATCTGTACGATTGTTTGTGGCTGCAAATGATGGATTAATGTTTATTAAAAAGGTAGAATCTACTTCAATATCGAATCCTAAATTCGCTCTATGATTGTCGCCTTCTTCATAAGTTCTAGAATTAGAATCGGTAAAATATCTAGAATCTGGAAGAATATTTTCTCGTTGTGTTGAATTCTTATCATTAGAGCGACTACTATCATAAAAATAATCGGCAGAAATATCTAATTTCTCTCCAATTTTATCGGCATAATTGGCACCATAATTCTGTGATTTAGTTATCCCCTGACCGCCACCAAATGAGCGTCCATCAATACTAAAAGAACCTCCACTATTGAAAGATACATTGTTTCCTCGTCCAAACATTTTGGTGATTTCGCCAAAACTAAATCCAGATGAATTTATATTATTTCCACCAGCAAGTACACTAATGCGTTGGTCATTATCAAAAACATTCAACATGCCAGCAAACTCATATCGGTCATCAGTTCCTCCTCCGGATGCCACACGACCAAATACGCCCTTATTATTTTCTTCTTTTATAGTAAGGTTTATCGTCTTATTTTCTTTATCTCCTTCTTCTCCTGCAAAGGCTTGCGCTTTAGTTTTTGTATCGGTTATTTGAACTTTTTCAATGAGTTCTTTTGTTAAATTCCGTGTTGTAATTGTTGGATCATTACCAAAGAATGGCTTCCCATTAACCAAAATCTTATTAACGTCTTTACCATTTACAGTAATTTTCCCTTCTTCATCTACCTCTACCCCTGGTAATTTCTTTAATAAATCTTCAACATTAGCATCTTTCTTTGTTTTAAAAGATTTAACATTAAATTCCAAAGTATCCTTTTTTATGGTAATAGGCGCTCTGGATTTAATTACAACGGCATCAAGCGCATTCGTATCTGTTTGCAAATTAATTGTACTTAGGTCAATATCCCCTTTATCCAATTCTATAGTTTGCATATAAGTTTGATATCCTACATACGATATGTACAAATTCAATCGCTCATCAGTTGTTTTGTCTTCCAATGAAAATTTTCCGTGTTTATCAGAAATTGTATAAGACACCAATGAGCTGTCTTTTACGCGCTCCAGATATACCGTTGCCGATTCTAAAGGCACCTTGTCAACCTCGACAACTACAGTTCCAGAAATTTTAAATGATTTGTTTTGAGCGAAAGATATTGACACACAAAATAGTGCCAGAACTAAGAAATAATGTTTCATTTTAATGATTGATGGTTAATAGCATTTAAGTAAACGAAGATAGTCTAGGTCACGTCTGAATTTTCTTAAAAAAAGCTTAAAATTTACTCGCTTTCTTCTAAAAAAAAGATAGATTCCACAGGTTTCTCGAAAAATCGAGCAATTTTTAATGCAAGCACAGCTGACGGGACATACTTCGCTTTTTCTATTGCGTTAATAGATTGCCTGCTTACTCCAATTTTTTCAGCCAAATCAGCTTGTGTCATATCATGTATGGCGCGCTCAACTTTAATCCTATTCTTCATGACTGTCTGATTTAAACTTTAAAAAATTAAACCGTATTATAAAAAATACCAATGGCGTAAACATATTGAAGATCATGACATGTAAAAAAGTGAAATTATATACAAAAAGGATTGTTAATATTAACACAAAGCAATTAAATAATAATGCCCATACCAATGAATCTGTTCTTAACCTATAGATAAATTCATCTTCTACCTTCTCCTTTGTAAACCCAACCAATAATCCTCCTATAATTATCGTCAAGGCTATTAATTCATCAACTATACTATTCTTAATTATTTTAAAAAAACCTGGCTTTTCTCCGAATAGCGATTCTTCATTAAAAATTGATAATACTTTTACTTGCAATATATCAATTTCATAGTCTCCAATAAACAATATAATTCCAGAAATAAGTCCCAATACAAACAATATCCAGCCTATAGTTTTATACTTATGTGGTAGTAAATAGTTCGTTCTCATGATTGACATAAATTTATTATACACTACAAAAGTAAAGCAAAACAATCTAAATGTCAAGTAAAATTGACATTTAGTCTAAAATAATTTCTAATGTAACCAAAAAACCACCACAACTATCCAACAAAAAAGCCAGATACAACTTGCATCTGGCTCATATATTTTATTGAAATTTTATTATTTCTTACGCATATACACACTTACTGGAACACCATGAAAATCAAAACGCTCACGTAATTTATTCTCAAGAAAACGCATGTATGGCGCTTTTACGTATTGTGGAAGATTACAGAAAAAGGCAAATTGTGGCTGCGGTGTTGGCAACTGCATAATGTATTTAATTTTAACAAATTTTCCTTTATATGCCGGTGGCGGGTAGCTCTCTATAATAGGCAAAAGCACATCATTAAGCACACTTGTTTTAATACGCTTCGTTCTGTTTTTATAAACCTCAACAGCAGTTTCAATTGCTTTGAAGATACGTTGCTTAGTTAGAGTAGAAATAAACACAATAGGTACATCTGTAAAAGGCTCCATTTGTTGTTTGATATATTTCTCAAACTCTTTGGTGGTTTTTGTGTCTTTTTCAACAAGATCCCATTTGTTTACTAAAATTACAATCCCTTTTCGGTTACGTTCTGCCAACCAAAATATATTTTGCACTTGTCCATCAAATCCTCTTGTAGCATCACACACCAGCAAACACACATCACTATGCTCAATGGCTCGAACACTTCGCATTACTGAGTAGAACTCTAAATCTTCTTTAACTTTTGCTTTTCGTCTAATTCCCGCAGTATCTACCAAATTAAATTCAAAACCAAAACGATTGTATTTCGTATCTATCGAATCACGAGTTGTACCTGCAATATCTGTAACGATATATCTATCTTCACCTATCAATGTATTAATGAAAGATGATTTTCCAGCATTAGGACGACCTACAACTGCAAACCGTGGCAACTCTTCTTCAATCACTTCTTCCTTCTCAGGCAAGGCTTCTACCAAAGCATCCAATAAATCACCAGTACCACTTCCATTAATACTAGCAATAGTATAATATTCTCCTAAACCGAGAGCATAAAACTCCACTGCATTTTCAGCACGTTTACCATTATCGACCTTATTCACAACTAAGAATACAGGTTTATCAACTTTACGCAATAACGCTGCTACGTCTTCATCCATTCCCGTAACACCTGATTCCACATCGACCATAAATATAATGGCATCAGCTTCGTCAATGGCTAATTCAACTTGTCTATCAATTTCGGATTCAAAAACATCATCACTCCCAACGACATAACCTCCAGTATCGATTAAGGAAAACTCCTTCCCATTCCAATCACTTTTACCATAATGACGATCTCTAGTCACACCACTTACGGCATCAACGATAGCTTCTCTACGTTGAATTAGACGATTAAAAAATGTTGATTTCCCAACATTAGGACGACCAACTATAGCTACTATATTACTCATACACTTTAAATTAGCTAAGAAACTAAAAGACGGTATTGCCTTTTTACTTTCATCAGAAATTTTTTGCAAAAATAGGAAATATCCTTGATGGAATACTCTTTTTTACTAAAGATTAATACCATTTCACATTTGGAGAAAAAACTGTACATTGAAATCCTTAAAAACACTATAATGCCCAACACCCATGAGATTGTATTACGTCCACGTTTCAAAATGGATTTAAAACGGAGCAACACCAGCGCTTTGAAGGCTTTTGAAGACTCAAAAAACACCCAAACTAATTTCATTATAACTAGAGTTGATGATCATGTGTATATAAAAATACCCAAAGAAAAACAACACTTCTGGTCTCCGCAATTACATTTAGAAATCATGGAGGTAGATGAAAATAGCAGTACCCTTTTTGGTCTCTTTGGACCAAATCCAACTGTTTGGACCTTATTTATGTTCCTTCACTTTTTAGTTGCTGGACTATTTTTCGCCTTCGGAATCTGGTCATATACCAATCAATCTTTAGCAAATCCTTATGCCATTCAGTTATTTCTAACTTTATTAATGGTTGTATTATGGTTTGCTTTATATTTTGGAGGGCGTTTAGGAAAAGCTACAGGGAAAAATGAAATGTATGCTTTGCATCAGTTTATGAATGACACCTTAAATAATTAACGATTATTGTATCCGAAACGTTTTAATTGGTTTTGATTGCTTCTCCAGTTTTTATTCACTTTTACATAAAGTTCTAAATGTACCTGTTTGCCGAAGAATTTCTCCAAATCTTTTCTGGCTTCAACACCAACTCGTTTTAGAGCACTTCCCTTATGCCCAATAATAATTCCTTTTTGAGTTTCGCGTTCTACCATTATTACAGAACGCATACGTATAATATTCTCTTCTTCAAAAAACTCCTCAGTATCCACCTCAACAGCATAAGGAATTTCCTTTTTGTAATGCATTAATATTTTTTCACGAATGTTTTCATTGACAAAAAATCGTTCCGGTTTATCAGTAAGCTGATCCTTAGGGTAAAACGCAGGAGATTCAGGTAGTAGTTCTAATATTCTATTGAATACTTCTTTTACATTAAAGCCTTCTAAAGCAGATATTGGAAAAAACTCCGCATTAGGTACTTTACTTTGCCAAAGAGCTGCTTGCTCCTCCAGCTGTTCTTGATTAGAATTGTCAATTTTATTCAATAGTAAAAGTACAGGGATTTTGGAATTAGTAATTTTATTGAAGAAGTTTTCATCTTTCAATTCTTTCTCTCCAATTTCCACCATATAGATTAAAACATCTGCATCTTCAAACGCCGATTTTACAAAATCCATCATAGAAGCTTGCAATTCGTAAGCCGGTTTGATAATCCCAGGAGTATCAGACAATACAACTTGAAAATCGTCACCATTTACAATTCCTAAAATACGATGACGTGTTGTTTGTGCTTTTGAAGTTATAATAGATAATTTTTCACCTACAAAAGCATTCATTAATGTTGATTTACCAACATTTGGATTACCAATTATATTTACAAAACCTGCTTTATGATTCATAATTTGCGTTTATTTGGTTGCAAAGTTACGACCTTGGTTCGTTACGACCTCAACTTAGATAAAAAACTTATAGCAAATTAAGGACATGACTCCTAAATTGTTTATCGGATTTCGGAATAGAATTCTAATATCTCCCTGACATTATTTTCGTTTTTAAAGGAAAGGTTATTCCGATTGGCGTATTCCAATAATTGATCAATTATACGCTCATCAACCAATTTCATTATTCTACTTTTCTTTAATTTAAATGGCTTAACAGTATTTTTACTCTTAAGAAAGTAATAATGTTTACGCACATATTTATCTCTCAATCTGTTAACCATTGGATTTGCTGAACCTTCAATTAACTCTACTTTAAATCCTTTTAAAATAGAAAAATCATCGGACTCAAAAATAACCTCACAAACTCGATTATCTTCATTAAAATAATAGTTTTTATAGACTTTATCGTTTACAACAAATCGATCAATATTGTTAAAATTAAAAGTAAATAATGAATCTGAAGCTACTTTTGTTTCAAAAGTATTTCGTTTCAAGTTTAAATTAATATTGGTAAGCGTGAAACTTTGATTGTTAGAAATATAAATTGTGGCGTTGTTTTTCCAGTTTTCATACAAATAAAACGACCCATCAACCATACGCTTTGGATTTCTAAAATAAAAAGAAGCGCCATGTGAACTCATTCCTGATAACCCTGAAGACAAAGCTTCTCCTGTTGTTTTATTATTTGTTTCAAATTCAGAATTGATGTTAGACCCCAAATCAATAGCCTCTTGTTTTTCCGTTATTTTATCAGCTTCTATATAATTCTCAACCCTGTTAACTTTTTCAACATCATCATCGAACAATTTCATTAAGGTTTTATTATTCAACTTAAACGGACGTATTTTATCATTTCTTTTTATATAATAGGACTGCCTTCTAATATACTTGTCATTTTTTCTATTTAACATTGGATTAGGTGAACCTGCCAAAATTTGAATATCAAAACCCTTCATTAGAGACAGTTCTTCTGATTGGTATATCATCTCATATACCCTATTGTCATCATTATAATAGTAATTTCTATACACTTTATCATTAACAACAAACTTATCAATACCATTAAAATTAAAAGTAAAAATAGAGTCTTCAGATATTCTAGATTCGAAAGTGTTACGTTGTAAGTTTAAATTAATATTTTCAATAGTAAACTTTTTTCCTTCAGTAGTAAAAATAACTGCGACATTATCCCATGTTCCAAACTTATGTACTGATCCTTCAACATCCTTTGCTCTATTTGAAACAAAAGTGAAAGCACCAAAACTATTGGCGTTACTTGTTGATATAGTATTAAATGTTGAAGTGTAGTTAGTCGTTGAATTTTGCGCTGATATAGAGACAAACCAAACACTCATCACCAATAAAACGAAGAACTTCATAGCTAATTTTTTTTTCTAATTTACAATTATTCCTAATCCCTAAGAAAAAAAACATCCCTCTTAACATCTATTTCATTCCTAATCCTACTTTATTAGACTAAGATTCTATAGTTTTACTTTAAAAATTAAATTTTATACAATAATCAGAATTATTCAATGAAATCAATAACAACAATTTCCAACCTTATATTATCACTACTATTTATATCGCAAATATCATGGTCTCAAACACATATAGACAGTAGTAAAATCGTAAAAGTACTTTCTTTTAACATATTACATGGCGCTACAACAAAAGGGGATTTTAATTTAGATCTTATAGCTAAAGTCATTATAGATGCAAATCCTGACTTCGTAGCTCTTCAAGAGGTAGATTTCAAAACCAATAGAGCTAAAAAATATGATCTGGTTACAGAATTAGGATGGAGGACTAAAATGGCACCGTTATACGCAAGAGCAATGCACTTTGATGGTGGTGAATATGGAGAAGGAGTGTTATCTAAACACACATTTTTACAAACAAGAAATGTTGCCTTACCCTTTACTCCAGGTGACGAGCCGCGGGCAGCTTTAGAAATTACAACCGTATTGCCTTCAAAAGATACTATTGCATTTATTGGTACACATTTAGATCATTTAAAACTAGAAACAAATAAAATAATGCAAGCAAAACACATAAATAAAATGTTTTCTACAAATAAATATCCTACAATATTAGCGGGTGATTTAAATGCCGAGCCTAACAGCGAAACCATGAACATTTTGGAAGGCCAATGGAGCGCTTCATATGATAAAGAAAAAACCCTCCCTACCTATCCTTCAGATAATCCTTCTAAAAAAATTGATTACGTTATGTTTTACCCAAAACACAGGTGGAAAGTTCTTAAGACTGAAATTATTCAAGATACAATTGCATCCGATCATTGTGCTTACTTAGTAACACTACAATTATTAGATGAATAATAAGGTAATCGTGATAGAAACAAACTCATCAATTTATTCGTAGTTTTAGACTTTAGTTTTTATACTTTTTTTTATTTTAAAATATGTTAAACATTGCAGATATTATAGCACTTTCAGGTATCGCTTTAGCCTTATTTCTTGTTATTTTAGTATTGCAAAAAAAAGAAAAAATTCAAGCAGACAAGCTGTTAATAAGCTGGCTGCTAATTATGGCTTTACATTTTGCCTATTTTTATATTAATTTTCACAGGTTTTTCGATAATCATATAATTATACAGACTTTAGGTAGTAGTTTACCTGTTTTTCACGCGCCTTTAATTTATTTATATGTTCGATCTCTAGCGAAACGTACCGTAAGCCTACAACATATTGTTATTTTTTTATCTCCAGTAATACTTTATTTACTTGGGTATTTCTATCTATTTGAAAGCGGGTATTTTAAAGCTGAAGGGTTTATTAAACTTATAATGCCAGAAACCCCAGTTTGGGTATTTGCCTTAGGGCCTTTAATGATTTTTCTTAATATTATTTACATTATTGCTTTAGTAAAAGTATTGCACACTCAGCAACGATATCTTAAATCGAACTTCTCCTATGAAAATAAAATCACCTTAAAATGGGTGCAATATTGGGTCGTTTCATTTATAATAGGTGCCTTTCTTATTTCTTTTGCCATTGTCTTTTCTGATCTAGGAAAAATCAGTAATACCTTGGCTTTTATTATAACATCAATTTCAATGTTAATTCAATTGCTGATAATAGCACAATTTGGTCTCCAACAAACAACCGCATTTATCAATCATAATTATTATAAAGTTATGGAGCAGACATTTATAAAGGAAATTGACTCTACAAATGTTACCATTACAAAATATGCGAAATCTGGCCTTCAACCCATTCAAGGACAAGAGCTTATCAATAAGCTTTCTGTTTTAATGGATAATAAAAAACCATATCTCAACGAAAACCTTACCCTACCTCAATTGGCAAATCTCTTAGACATCCCTGCTTATCAGCTATCACAAGCTATTAACGAAGGGCTCCAACTTAACTTTTTCGATTTTGTTAATCAGTACCGCATTAAACTTGTTCAGAAATTACTAAAAGATCCTGCTTTTGATCAATACACCATTTTAGGTATTGCTCTCGATGCCGGTTTTAACTCTAAATCGACCTTCAACAAAGCATTCAAAAAATATACTGGAACAACGCCAAGCGCATATAGAAAGAAGGCCTAGATCCACATTATTCTTCACATTATTATGTATCACAAATTGGTGCAGCCCTATAGGGGAAAGCGCAACCCCCCTTTGTTAGACATTACTTTGCTCAAAAAAAATATGTCTAAAGTCAAAATAAAAAAACGTGTTAAGAAAATTATTTGGATCCTAATGATCCTCTTTATTGGGATTGGACTCTTTGCATCCATCAATCAAATACCACCAAAAGAAACAATTAATCGTTTTGATGAACATCCGGTTCAAACATTACTTCATGTTGTCCCTGCAATACTATTTTTAATCATAGGACCTATTCAATTCATGCCCTCGGTACGAAGAAAGCACCCTAAAGTGCATCGCATTTTGGGCTGGATATTTGCAGTAATCAGTCTTTCCATTGGCATCACTGCATTAACCATAGTTTTTAACTTTCCTTATGGAGGTATTGCCGAGCAAATTCCAATCACTGTATTTGCAATACTTTTTTTATTCTTTTTAATTAGAGGTATTAAACGGGCAATACACAGGAAAATAAATTTACATCGCAAAGATTTACTCAGAGTTTACAGTCTTGGACTAGGAGCATCTTTATTCCGTATATTAATTGTACCTCTTGCAATAATGGGGTATGACCCTAAAATATTAGTGCCTTTTATTTTTTGGTTAAGTTTTGGAGGCATGCTTGGAATATGCGAATTATACCTATGGTATTTTAGTAAAAAAAATCGTCTCATTAAAAAAAATATTCATGATTAAATTATTAAGAAATACTTCGATAATTGGGGTTTTTGCCTTTTGGTTTTTTGTTTTATTAAACGG